>JAEEGL015591266.1_pt1 | contig 19440 bp, 19 predicted proteins | sample 9134231 | NCBI WGS metagenome assembly JAEEGL01 (sample SAMN16246548, study PRJNA631951) | gut metagenome | biome: gut microbiome; feature: rumen; material: fiber-attached | host: Bos | place: Iran: Karaj | collected 2018-10
ATTCTTTCTGTTCCAAGTCATCAATAATATTTTTGGGAATATTTATATCATTATCTTCAATTAGTTTTTTATTACCTATTAAATAAGTTTTGTTATTTATGTTGGCTTTAACTCCTTTACCTGATATATTTTCGAAATTCGTTACTGGATATAAGTCATAATTGTTCTTGTTTTCATCATTAAATATTGCACTGGATATCGGGTGTTGTGAATACTGTTCAATTGAACGTGCAATTTTTAATATTTCTTCGTTGTTTTTATTGGAATAATTAATTATTTCACTTAATATTGGTTTACCGTTTGTCACGGTACCTGTTTTATCAAGTAATACATGGTTTATTTTATCAGATACTTCTAAAGTTTCTCCATCTTTAATTAAAATTCCGTATTTTGATGCAAGGCCTACTCCCACTGTTAAAGCAGTAGGTATTGCCAATCCAAGGGAACAAGGACATGCAACAACTATCACTGATATAAATATGCTTAAACTGTATAGGAATGGACTTCCCAAATAGAAATACCATGCTGAAAATGCAATTAATGCAATTATTAAGATTGTCGGAATAAAGAATTTTATAACTTTGTCCGCTAGTTTCTGTATAGGTGGATTGGAGTTTTGTGCATCCTGAACCATTGAAATTATCTGTGAAAGTACTGTTTTTTCATTTGTATTTGTAACTTTAAATTTAAATGATCCTTCCTTGTTAATTGAGCCACCAATAACATTTGAAGATACTTTTTTTAGAACAGGCATGGATTCTCCAGTTACTAATGATTCATCCACGTAACTTTGTCCTTCTATTATTTCTCCGTCCAATGGAATTTTTTCTCCAGGTTTTACAATAACCACATTTCCTTTAAACACTTCATTAATTGGAACTTTTTTCTGGATTAATTGTCCATCAACCATTTTTTCAACAGTAGCTTCTGTAGATTTAAGTTGAACAAGTTTTTTTATGGAATCGGATGTTTTACCTTTAGCTCTATCTTCCAAATATTTACCAAGCATTAAAAAGGATCCAAGCATTATGCTTGTATCGTATAACATAAAATGACTTTCTCCTAAAAGATGAAAAGTACTAAGTACACTAACTATAAATGAAATTCCAATACCTAATGAATACATTACATCCATATTTAAATTTAAATGTCTTATTGATGTTATTCCCGATTTTATAATTGGGTATGAAACATAAATAAACGGTAATATTGATATTGCCAATAGAATATAAGATGAGTTATGTCCTAAATTCACATTTCCAAACATCAAATACATTAATAAAGCTGAAAAAAAGAATCCAACAATAATTCTATATAATTTATTTTTCTGGTTTTCGGCATGTTTTTTTTCTAGAATTTCATTATTTATAGAATTATTATCATGAATGCCCAGATATTCATATCCTATAAGGTTTATTCTGTCTCCAATATCGTCAGTTGTAATCATTTTTGGATTGTATAACACATCTGCTGTTTCAGAGACCAGGTTTACATGGACTGAATATACGCCGGGCATTTTTGATACTGCGGAGGTTACTGCACGTGAACACATTACACATGTCATACCTGCAACATTTAATGTTTTTTTTTAACACTTGCAGGGAAGCCAATCATATCTAAAGAACTTAATATTTCTTCAACATCATATTTTTCTTCATCATATTCCACTATTACTTCTTTTGAAGAAAGATCAGCTTCAACATTTGATACATTTTCATTGTTTGTTAAAGTTTTTGTAATTGTATTTACACATGCATCACAGTGCATATCTTCAACAATAAAGGTATCGCTTTTCATCATGTCACCTCATTTTTATTTATTTAAATTTTGTATATACTAAATATTATTTCAAAAGTATTATATATATTTAACATTGTTAACGAAAAAAAGAAAAAAAAATTAGTTGAGGGTGATTAATGAATGATCCGCATCCACAGTAACATCCATATCATTTTTTAAAGTATTAATTATGTCAATTTCGGGATTATCTACCATAGGAATTTTTGAGATAATTGCACCAATCGCAATAATAGGTTCTGCTTTTTGACAAATTATGGCTTTAGGAGCTGTATTATTTTTAATCATCTGATAAATTACATAAGAACCAACAGTTGAACCTTTACCTGAAGGAATAACTAAAATCTTATCGGTAATGCATTTGTTGTATAATTCATGCTTTTTATCTATAACTATTCCTGTTTTTGGATCAACTCCTCCTAAAAAACTGATTGGATCTTTAGTGACTAAAGTTTGACCATTTTCTTTGCCTTTTGAAATCATCCTACATTTGATATCTTCTGACATATTAATGCTCCAATTATAATAATCCTTCTGATCTAATTAAATCAATAAATGTTTTTACTTCACCATCATCTGAAGGTTTATCTTCTTTTTTAGTATCTTCAACTTTTTCTTCTACTTTTTCTTCTTTTTCTTCTACTTTTTCTGCTTCAGGTGCTTCTGTTGTTGTGGTTTCTGTTTGTATGAATCCTTGTTCTCTGAGTGTTTGTGTGAATGATTTTCCGTCTGTGGTTGTTTCAGCTTTAGGTGTTTCTTTTGGTTTTGATACTTCTTCTACTTTTTCTTCTTTTACTTCTACTTTTTCTGCTTTTGGAGCTTCTGTTGTTGTGGTTTCTGTTTGTATGAATCCTTGTTCTCTGAGTGTTTGTGTGAATGATTTTCCGTCTGTGGTTGTTTCTGCTTTAGGTGTTTCTTTTGGTTTTGATACTTCTTCAACAATTTGTTCAACTTTGTTTTTTGCTTCTTCGATGGTTGCTTCAATTTCTGGTTTTGATTTTTCTACTGCTTCAATGATTTTTTGTCCTTCAATGAATCCTTGTTCTCTGAGTGTTTGTGTGAATGATTTTCCTTCAGAACTTGGTTGAGCTTTTGCTTTTTCAGCCACTATTGTTTTTGCTTCTTCGATGGTTGCTTCTATTCCAGGTTTTGCTTTTTCCACAGCGTCCACTATTTTTTGTCCGTAAATTAAACCTTGTTCTCTGAGTGTTTGTGTGAATGATTTTCCATCACCAGTAGCATTGCTTTGGGTGGAAGTTGTATCTTCCGTTTTTTCAACTTTTTCTTCTCCAGGTTCTTCGGAAACTTCTTCTTTTTCTTCGTTAATTCCTTTTCTTTGAGCTATTTTTTCATCTTGTTTCTCAATTTCTTTTTGAACCTTGGTTTCTAATTCTTCTTTTTCAGCTTTTTCTGCTTCTGCTTTGGCTTTAGCTTCTTCTTCTGCTTTGGCTTCAGCTAATTTCCTTTTTTCTTCATTTTTTCTGATAATTATTTCAGAAACACCAGGAGCAACACGTCTTTTTAATTGCATTTTAGCTTTTTGAACTAAGTATGTTGTTTTAGTTTTATAAACAGTATCCTCATTTTCCACTATTTCAATGTTAATCTCTTTGTCTTGAGATCTAGGTTTTACTTGAGATTTATGCAATGTTTGAACAGATCTTGGATTTTTTCCAGATATGTTGTGTGGTTTTTGATTTTCTGGATTTGTATCTACAAATTTAGATTCTTTATCACTCATTTTATACCCTTCCTTAAATTTAACAATTTACCTTATTAATCCTAAATAATAATATCCTAATAATTATTTTTAAAATAATCAAATTCAAAATTCTATTTGTTTATAAATAGACAATTTTTATTATAATTAAATATATATGTTATTCTAATTAATTAATATTCTCATTTAATAACATACCCTTTATTATAAAAAATTTAAAATAAAATTTATCATAATTAATAATTATATTTGTTATCCGTTAATAATTAATTATATTGAAATATATTTTTAGAGAATAAATTTTCAATGTTTTAAAAAAAAGTTATAAAAAAAGTTTAGGTTTAGTAACCTACATAAGTAGTAAATCTTAATGCAATACAAATTAATGCTATTATAATAGCACCTATAATTACTTGATTTGGAGAAAGTTTGATTCCTGCTGTTTCATCATCGAAATATCTTACAATACCCGCTCCACTTGCCGGTAATGTTTTTTTGCTTTTACGTGCCAATAGTTTCCCTCCTATTAATATTCTTTCTCTATTTTATATTATATTCTTACTTTTGTTATTAATTATATTAATAGTATTGTGTCATGCTATTTTTTTTCATGATCTTTGACCATTTTTATAGCACAGAAATCTCCGCACATACTGCACATTTCATCTTCTGATGCTTCAGCACTTTCATAATACTCTTTAGCAGTTTCACCATCAATTGCTAATTCGAATTGTTTGTTCCAATCGAAGTTGTCTCTAGCAATTGCCATTTCTTTTTCTTTACGCATTGTGCTTGGTATTTGTTTTGCAATGTCTGCCACTTCTGCAGCTATTTTTGAAGCTATAACTCCCTGTTTCACATGTTCTACTGAAGGAATACATAAATGTTCTGCCGGTGTAACATAACATAAGAAATCAGCTCCACTGGCTCCGGCAATACTTCCACCTATTGCTGCAGTAATGTGGTCGTATCCTGGTGCTCTATCTGTGACTATTGGACCTAGAACATAAAATGGGGCTTCATCACATATTGTTTTCTGTATTTGCATATTTGCTTTTACTTCGGTAATTGGTACGTGACCCGGTCCTTCGACCATTACCTGTACTCCTGCTTCTTTGGATCTTTTTACTAAGCGCCCTAATGTAGTTAGTTCTCTAATTTGAGCTATGTCTGTAGCATCATGTATGCATCCAGGTCTTAAACCGTCACCTAAGGATAATGTAACATCATACTCTTTACATATGTCCAACAAATAATCAAAATCTTTATGTAATGGGTTTTCTTTTTCATTATGCATAATCCATGCAGCTGTTAGAGCTCCACCTCTGCTGACTATTCCCATAATTCTTTCGGAATCTTTTACGGATTGTATGGAATCTTTGGTAATACCACAATGAACAGTTATAAAGTCGACACCTTCTTTTGCTTGTTCAGTAATTACTTTAAATATTAGATCTTCGTCCATATCTACAATTGCTTCGCCACTGTTTCTAGTTTCTACTCCTGCCTGGTAAATAGGTACAGTTCCAAGAGGGATGTTTGTTTTTTCTCTAATAGCTTTTCTTATTTCGAGTAATTTAGAACCTGTACTTAAATCCATCACAGCATCTGCACCATATTTGACTAGCACGTCAACTTTTTCCAGTTCAATATCAATATCTTCCATTTCTGTTGAAGAACCTATATTTGCATTAATTTTTGTTCTTAAACCTTTTCCAATACCTGTAGGTAATGTATCATTGGTATTGTTTTTTGGTATAACAACTTTTCCAGAAGCAATATATTTTCTTAGTTTTTCAACATCTATCTCTTCGTTTTGGGCAACATATTCCATTTCAGGAGTTATGTTTCCTTTTTTTGCTTCTATTAACTGAGTCATATTTAAAACCTTCTCCCCAAATTTAAAGTATATTATTATGTATGGATATTCATTTAAAAATAATTATTTTTTTTTCAAATGCTTTTTATTTTATTTTTAACCACAAAGTATAAATACTATTCTATATATAAATTATAATGTGCCACGCCGGGGTGGCTCAGCTGGTTAGAGCGCACGGCTCATAGGGTATTAAGCATTGCTCTGACTTTTTCCTGGGATACCGTGAGGTCGCGGGTTCGAATCCCGCCCCCGGCACTTATACATTTAAGTATAAGTTAAAATAAGCTAATTGATTCTTCAATTAGTATTATGTTTTTTCTTTCGAATTTTTTTTAATAATTTTTCTATTTTTGGATTTTTTTTATTTTATGTAATATAACAATTGTTATATAATATGTATAATATAATAATTACTATAATGTGTAACATAAATAATATTTGGATGAGATAAGATGGATGTATATCAGAATTTGATTTCCAGACAAAAGGAAATTTTTTCAGAAGAAGAACAGGAAATATTGCGTACAACACCCATTGTAATTATTGGATGTGGTGGTTTGGGTGGAACTATAATAGAACAATTTGTACGTGCAGGTTTTGAAGAATTGACAATTGTTGATCAGGATGTTTTTGATGAAACAAACTTAAATAGACAAGTTAGAAGTAATTTGGACACCGTAGGTAAATCCAAGGTTAAAATTACCAAATCTGCAATGGAACAGATTAATCCAAATATAAACATCACTGATTATGATTTAACCATTGATGAAAAGAACATATCTAAAATATTAAAAGGAAATAAAATCTTAGTTGATGCTGTTGATAATGTTTATACGAGAGTATTAATTTCTAGGGAAGCTAAACAACAGGGTATGGTATTTGTTCACAGTGCTGTTGAAAAAACTATGGGGCAATTATCAGTATTTGAACCAAATTCTGTAAGTTATGAAGAGTTATTCAGATTAAAATCCGTTGATAAAGCATTGGATGATGATGTAAAAAATTATCTGTTAAGTATCAGTGCAAAAAAACCTCAGGTTCTTGGTGTTACTCCATCAATATTTGGTTCTTTACAGGTCAATGAAACAATTAAATATATTCTGAATAAAAAAGATGTTGTGTTAGCTCCTAAAGTTTTAATGTGGGATTTATTCAACATGTCTTCTTTCAGATTAATAAAATTTTAACCTTTTTTATATTTGCTTTTCTATTTTTTTTCTTTTTTCATATAATGATTGAAAACATTATATATAACTATAAAAATACATATATTTAGGAAATCTACTTCCGTTAATTACCTAAAAACAAATAAGTATATAACAACATATTAATTATTATTGAATTCTATAAATGAATAAAAGATTAAGGTGGAGTACTTATGTCCGAACATGATGACAAAATAGACAATATAATTAAACAGATAGATGAATATGGTTCTAAGTTTTTAAGATTACAGTTTTCAGATATACATGGAATACCAAAAAGTATGGCAGTATCCTTAAAAAAACCGGATGATGCAGAAGACATAATAAATAATGGATTACTTTTTGATGGTTCATCCGTTGCCGGTTTTGTAGATATCAATAACAGTGATTTGGCTTTAAAACCGGATATTACTACTTTTTCAACATTACCTTGGAGACCTGAAGATAAAGGAACATGTAGGTTTATTTGTGACATTTATCATACAGATGGAACTCCTTTTGAAGGTGATCCTAGAGGCGTACTAAAAAAATCATTGAAAAAAGCAGAAGAAAGAGGTTATCAATACAATATGGGTCCTGAACCAGAATTTTTCATCATAGAAGAAGATGAAAACGGTAACTTTAAACCAGCTGATGATGCATTTTATTTTGATGTAGAACCATTAGATCAGGGTACAGATATCAGAAGAGAAATAGTATTGGGCCTTGAAAAACTTGATTTTAATATTGAACTTAGTCATCACGAAGCAGCACCGGGACAACATGAAATTGACTTCAGATTTGATGATGCATTAAAAACTGCAGATGCTGTTATTACATTTAAACAAGCAATTAAAGCATTGGTGGATAACTTAGGATATAATGTAACATTCATGCCAAAACCATTCTTTGGAGTAAATGGTAGTGGAATGCACTGTAACCAAAGTTTATTTAAAGATGGTAAAAATATTTTCTATGATCCTGATTCAGAAACACAGTTATCACAGGAAGCATTATATTTCATAGGAGGATTATTAAAACACGCAAAAGCATTATCCGCAATTCTTTCTCCTACAGTTAATTCTTATAAACGTTTAGTACCTGGATATGAAGCACCATGTTATATTGCATATGGACTCAAAAACAGATCCACTTACTTAAGAATCCCTGCATCAAGAGGAATAGGAACAAGAATAGAATGCAGATCTCCTGATCCATCATGTAATCCATATTTAGCATTTGCAGTATTGCTTGAAGCAGGATTGGATGGTATGGACAATAAAATTGATCCTGGAGAACCAACAGAATTCAACGCATTCGCATACACTCCTGAAGAGCTTTTAGAAAAAGGTATTGAAACATTACCAACAAGTTTATGGGAAGCATATCACTCTCTAGAAAAAGACGAAGTAGTTATCAATGCATTGGGCGATTATGTGTATAATCAATTTTACAACATAAAACGTCAAGAATGGGATGATTACAGAATCCAAGTATTTGATTATGAACGTGAAAGATATTTAAATGTCTAAATATCTTTTATTATTTTTTTTTAATTTTTTTATCTTCTTTAACTATTGAATTTATTATTTAATTTTAACTATATTATTGGAGATTTGATACTATTACTGTTCAACAAGAAACTGATATGAAAATGATGGAAATCCTTCGTATTCTTTATAATAAAAATGATACATTAGGAGCTAAAGTAATTTCAGAGGAATTAAATAAAAGAGGTTATTCTCTAGGTGAAAGAGCTGTCAGATATCATATGCATATATTGGATGAAAAGGGATTCACTGAAAAAATGGGTTATAAGGGACGAAAAATAACCGATAAAGGAATTGAAGAACTTAAAAAAGGTTTAATATATGATCAGGTTGATTTTACATATTCCAGATTTCAGGAAAAAATGTATAATGTTTCATTAGACTATGAAACTGCTAAGGGATCAGTAATAGTAAATTTATCATCCATCAATGAAGTCGGTTCCGAAGAAATTATAAAAGAATTTTTTAAGGAAGGTTTATCCGTCAGTTCAAGATATAATTTTTATGAAAAAAATAACGTCACTTACATTGAAACGGTATGTGGGACAACATTTGATGGGGTATTCCAAAAAAACGGTATTATTTCCAAACCATTATACGGTGGATTGTTAAAAGTAGAAGATTACATCCCTATTAATTTCATTGAACAGATTGCTTACGAAAAAACATCAATTACTCCTTTGGAAGCTTTTTCGAGTCATGACAGCACTTCAGTTTTAAATGTTGCAAATGATGGAACGGGTGTTATTCCTGCAAATTTCAGAATTATTCCGGCTTCAAAAAGACAACAAGCTCTAAAAATAATTGAAAATTTATCTAAAATAGGTATAAATGGAGTTATTCATGTAGGAGAATCAGGACAATCTGTTTTAGGTATTCCTGTTCCGGATAATATGGTTGGAATAGTAATAATTGGTGGTGTGGCTCCATTATGTGCAGCTCAGGAAAGTGGTTATGATTTAAATATTAAATTGGCCGATAATTTTGCAGAATACAGCAAAATGAAATTAACCACACAAAACATAAGTAATCCTTTAAAAGAATGTACTAAAAAGCCCGAAAAAAAGGTTTCTTTTGTTTTAAATAAGATTTATAATTTACTATCTAATGTTACATTTGATATTGAAACACATTCTGGGGATATCATTTCCAATATATCTTATGTCAATAAAAATCAGGTTGACGATGCAATAGATGTATTAAAAGAATTATTTGATAGAAAACCTGAATATTGTATTGGAAACCGTTATGCTTTATTTGATGAAGGTAATGATAATGTGGGAATAGCTACTATCTGTAGTTTAACAATTGATGGAATCTTGACAAAGTATGGAATCAGCAGTCTTCCTACTTATAGTGGTATATTGGATATTTATGAAAATAACAGGCGGTTTATAGAATTGGTTTCATATAAAGGTTCATCTGTGGATCCCCATGAAATATTTATAAAGAAAAATATGCATGATGTGTATGGTTCAATAGAAAATTCAGGAAAACTATTGGCAAGTGTACATACTATCCCATATGTATCAAGAGAAGCAACAAAAGATATTTTAAATTCATTAAATGATTACGGTTTTGAAATATTGGGTATGGGTCAGACCAATGAATACATGTATAATGCAAAAATAGAAAAATATCATTTTGGATATGTTGTGGCAGGTGGATTAAATCCAATAGCTGCTATGAAAGAAAGGGGCATACCTGTTGATGTAAAATCAATTGAAAAAATTATTGATTATGATTCTTTGGAAGAATTATAACCCTCCACATTTTTTATTTTTTTTTTTTTAAAAATTAGAGAGTTAAATATTAATCTGTAGCATAATCTTTATTAATTAAGTATTTGAGTTGATTGTGTTTGATGCAGGATTATTTTAAATCTTTTAAGTCAGTATTTCACTTTATTATTTTGTTTGCTTTTAAAACACATTGAAATGTTACGTTTTCCTAAAAATCAATTCTTTTAAATATTTTTTAAAATAAAATACTTATAATAAACTATTATATTATTTGTTTAGTATGATTTGTGTTATTTTTTCATGTAATTTAATATTTTTTTCTTTAAAAATTGATTAGTTTATTTTAGTGATTTTATGGCTGTAATTATTGATACAACTAAATGTAATGGAGTAAATGCATGTCCTGAGGGTGGGTTATGCATAGAAATTTGCGCATTAAATGCAATGGAAAATATTGAGGATAGACCGAGTGTCATTGAAAATGCTTGTCCTGAATGTGGACTTTGTATATTGAACTGTCCTAATGAGGCTATTTCCAAACCGTAATGGGTGTATTTAAATGGCTGTAACGGTTTTTTCTGATAAATGTAAGGGAATATCCAATTGTTCATATGATGGTATCTGTGTCAAGGTATGTGCTATGGGGGCTATTGAAATAAAAGATGACTTCCCATCAATTAATGAAAGTGCATGTTCTCAATGTGGACTTTGTGTATTAAATTGTCCTAATGAAGCATTATCAAAAAATTAATTCAAAATTTCTTTTTTTTAAATATTCTTTTTAATCTTCAACAAAAATAGAAAAAAAATTGGGGGAGATGAAAATTTATACAAATTAGGTGATAATTACATCTAATCTGTCTTCTTCTATAGCGTTTTTAATTTCTCTTGAAATTCTTCTTCCCATACTCATAAATTCTCCGAATTGGATGTAAGAGTATGCAGAACCGTTCATGAATGTGTTTGTACCACCATCGATACGAGCACTCATTTCAAAGATAACAATTTCTCTGTCATCATTTACTAAACATTGTAAACAGAATGGTCCGTTCATACCAGGTTTAACTAATTCTTTTGCAGTTTCAACGAGTCTATCTCCGTTTTCAAATACTTGTGGTAATAAAGATTCTCTTATTACTACAGGATGATTTCCACTAACAACATATGAAGGGCTTAAATTAGCTTCTATTTGTTCTTGTGCAGGAATTCTTACAATACCGTCAATATTTGTTTCATATCTACTGTCCATACCTAATACTTCAACTTCATCTTTTAATGCTGAGTAGAAGTAGTGTATACAGTAGTTTGTTCCACAAACATATTCTTCGATGTGTGCATCTGCAACATCATCATCATTAATCCAGCCTCTGGATTTCATTTCTTCAATTTTTTCTTGGAATTCTTCGAAACTTGAGCAGATGAAATAACCTTGACCTCCTCTAGCTCCAGGGAATTTAACCATTACTGCTTTATCAATGTCTTCGGGATTTTCATATTTGTTTGGCATTCTGATTCCGGATTCGGTAATCATTTTTCTTTCTTTATCCCTTTCAGCTTCCCATCTTAATATGTCACGGTTTCCAAACATTGGTACGTTGAATTTATCTTCAACATTGCTTAATCCAGCATAAGCTACGAATGATCCGTGAGGTACAACAATAGCATTCATTGCTTTTAATTGTTCTTGTACTTCATCATTAACAATATCTTTGAATTCATCAACAAAAATAAATTCATCAGCAACTCCAAATCTTTCATATGGAACTTCTTTACCTTTTTCACATACTACAGCAGTTCTAAATCCTTCTTGTTTAGCTCCTCTTAAAATATGTAAAGCTGTATGACTACCTAAAGTTGCGATAGTTATATTTTCTTTATCATATGTTTCGAGAATTGACATAATGTCTTCTTTTTTAACTTTTCCCATTTTTTCATCATCCTTAAAAAATTTGTAATGATAATTTATTATAATTATATTTTTGTTTTTTCTTATTAAAATAATCAATGATTGAAATTTTTTCATTTTTAAAAAAATACTTAGAATTTAAAACATATATAATATATTATAAAATTTTCAAATATGAGAAGTTATAATCAAATTATTACAGTTAAAGGAGTATAATATGCTAAAAATTAATCAAGATCATTGTTTAGGGTGTGGTTCTTGCATAATAGTTTGTCCTGTTAATCAGGAGATATGTCCTGAAGTGATTGGAGGCAATGGGCCCAACACTACAGAAGTAATTATGTTGGTAGAAAATGGAGTTATAAAATTGTTCCATCCGGAAAAATGTAGGGCTTGTATGACCTGTACAAACACATGTCCGACAAAGTCAATTTATCATGGGGAATGAATATGAAGGTAATGGTCAATACTGGAACAAGTGTCATTCAGGCTTTTTATGAGAAAAAAGGTTCAACATTAAAAGATGAATACAGACAATCAGCGGCGGTAGCCTTTATGGATCTTAAAGATATGCAAAAGTTATCTTTAAAGTCAAGAGACAAAATTAAAATAAAATCCGAGTGGGGTGAGGTTGTATTGTATGTGGATATTTCATACGATGCCCCTCATGAAGGAATGGTTTTTATACCTAGAGGACCTTGGGCAAATATAATTATAAGTCCTGAAACCTATTGTTGTAATGTTCCAACATACAAGGGAATACCTGCAGAAATTTTCAAAACTGATGAAGATGTTTTGTTGGTGTCTCAATTGATGAATAAAGTATATAACAAGTATAACCTTGATGATGATAAATTAACAGATAAACCAGTATATAAGAAGAGGATGATCTAATGATTGAAAAACCGATTACAGATTATGATGAGGAAGTAAGGAATTGTTCTTGTTCTTATTGTGGAAATAACTGTGATGATATAACTTATTTATTAAAAGATAAGAAAATCGTTGGTGTAAGGCATGCATGTAGGATAGGTGCTAGTAAAATAATCAACGATCAGGATCAAAGATTACTAAATCCTCTTGTAAGAAATGATGAAGGGATTCTTGAAGAAACAACATGGGATGTAGCCTTGGATAAAACGGCCCGGCTTTTATATGAAAGTGACAGGCCGGTATTATATGGTTGGGGTGAAACTTCCGTTGAAGCAATTAAAAAGGGTATAAAAATTGCAGAAAAAACAGGGGCTGTGATGGATAATCAGTCAACAATATGTCATGGATCATCCATACAGGCATTTCAAAATGTTGGACATCCCGTAATGACTTTGGGAGAAGTAAAAAATAGGGCGGACGTTGTTGTATATGTGGGAACAAATCCTATGGATGATCATCCAAGACATTTGTCCAGATACACTACATTTCCTGAAGGTTTCTTTAGAAAAAATGGTCGTAAGGATAGAACTGTTATCACTCTTGACCCAAAATACACCAATACAGCTAAAGTTTCAGACGAATGGATACAATTTAATATGAATGAGGATTACCTGTTATTTGATGCTTTAAGAATGTTGTTAAAAGGGGAATCTTTGGATGAAGAAGAGATTGCAGGAGTTCCAACTTCTCAACTTGAAAATTTAATCCAAATCATGAAAAATGCTGAATATGGAGCATTGTTCTTTGGATTGGGCGTATCTCAAACATTAGGTAAACAAAAAAATGTTGACATGTTAATTCAATTAGTCGAAGATTTAAACAGATATTCCAAATGGTCAATGTTACCTATGAGGGGATTTTTTAATGTTAGTGGTTTTAACATAGCTTTAACATCTGAAACAGGTTATCCTTATGGTGTTGATTTTTCAAGAGGATATCCTCGTTTCATGGTTGGTGAAACAACTACAATTGATCTGTTAAATAGAAGAGAACCTGATTTTTTCATGGCAATTTCAGCAGATCCTGGTGTTCAATTTCCGGGATATACCATTAAACATTTAATCAATATTCCAACAATACAGATTGATACTCACTGGGGACCTTACACTGAATTGGCTGATATTGTTTTACCAAGTACCAGGGTTGGTGTGGAAACAGAAGGTACGGCTTATCGTATGGATTCAATTCCTTTATTCATGAAAAAAGTAATTGATAAACCGGAAAACTGTCATTCTGATGAATGGATTTTAACACAATTGTATGAAAGAATCGAAATTTTAAAGCAAGAGGAGGATAACTGATGGAATATATTCTTAAAAATGGAGTAGTTTTTGACCCAAAAAACGATATTGACGGGGAACAAATGGATATTTTCATTAAAGATAATGTCATTGTAGATAAAGTATCCTCCAAAGCAAAAAAATTGGATGTTTCAGGTAAGTTGGTTATGCCTGGTGGTGTGGATTTACATTCTCATATTGCAGGACCTAAATTATCCATAGGTCGTTTATATAGGCCTGAAGATATTAGAAAAGGAATTAAGCCAGCATCCAAAAATGATATTTCAGGATTTGAGGCAGGATTTTCATTACCTACCTGTCCAACCATAGGTTATCGTTACACAAAAATGGGATATACAACAGTTACAGAAGCAGCTGTTCCTCCATTGGAAGCAAAACACGCTCATGAAGAAATTAACAGCATACCGAATCTGGATATTCCAACATTAACTTTATTCGGTAACAATTGGTTCATGTTAAAATATGTTAAGGAAAAACGTTTTGATGATTTAAAAGTTTTTATCTCAAAATGGTTGAAATTAGCAAAAGGTTATGGAATAAAAATTGTAAATCCATGCGGAAGTGAAGCATGGGGTTGGGGTAAGAATGTTGATGGATTGGATGATCCTGAACCTCATTGGGGCGTTACTGGAAGAGAAGTTATTCAGGCTCTTACTGAAGTAAATGAAAAATTGGGTCTTCCTCATTCAGTTCATGTTCATACAAATGATCTGGGCCATCCAGGTAATTATGCCACTACGTTGGAAACTTTTGATTGTGTAAAACATATTAAAAAGAATGAAAATGTGGATAGAAATCAGATTATGCATTGTACTCACGTACAATTCCATGCATACAAGGGTACTTCCTGGAGGGATGTATCCTCCGGTGCTTCCGAATTGATTGATTATATAAACAAAAATGACCATTTAACCTGTGATGTTGGTCAGATTACCTTTGATGAAACAACAACAATGACTGCTGACGCTCCGATGGAATATGATTTATTTAGATTAACAGGATTAAAATGGGCTAATAAGGACATAGAAGTAGAAACGGCGTCAGGTCTGATTCCTTCAATATATTCCAGTCATGCTCCTGTAAGTGTACTTCAATGGGCAGTAGGTCTGGAATTTTTCATGGGCGTAAAGGATCCTTGGAAAATAGTCTTAACAACAGATTCTCCAAATGGCGGTCCCTTCATAAGATATCCTAGAATAATTTCATGGCTTATGAGTCAGGAAAAACTACAGGACATGCTGGATAATGAAGTTCATAATTGGGCTACAAACAGAACAGACTTGGGAACATATGATCGTGAGTACTCCTGGAATGAGATTGCAACAATAACAAGGGCAGGACCTGCTAAAATCTTAGGATTAACTGACAGAGGACATTTGGGAGTAGGTGCCAAAGCGGATGTATCTGTTTATGACATTGATGTGGATAAGTTTGACTGTACTCTAAAATCAAATTCAGAAACTTTGGAAAATAAATTATTAAACAGTAAATACACAATAAAAGATGGTGAAATACTGGTTAAAGACGGTAACATTGTTAAGTTGGTTAACAGTAATCATATCTGGTGTAATGTGTTAGGATTGGAAAATGAGGAAAAAGTTTTAATAGACAGAATTAAACCAGAATTTAATAAGTATTATACTATAAAATATGAAAATTATGGTGTGAATGACCATTATATTCAACCTGATACAAGAATGGATGTAAATTATGGGGGAGAATTATGAAAGTAATTAATTTGGTTATGACAAAGAAATCTTCAATTTCATTAGAATTTGATAATATTCTTCCTGAGTTATTATTCGATAAATCTTTACGGCAAATAAATGAAACTATCATTTATCGGGGCAATAAAGAAGAACCTTTGTCACATTATTTTGATGTAAGCATTGAAGGTGAATGTGATGATGCCAAGGAGTGTGCCATAGTTATTGATGGTGATTTATCCAGAGTAAAAAGAATAGGTTTTGCCATGACCTGTGGAAAGATAATTGCTAATTCCGATGTAGATTTCCATGTGGGTGCATGTATGTCCGGTGGACATATTATTGTAAATGGGGATGCTGAAAGCTATGCCGGACGTGAAATGACAGGAGGACTTCTTGAAATAAAGGGAAGTGTAAAGGAATTTTGCGGTTCCTCATATGCAGGAGAATGGAGAGGAATGTCCGGAGGACAAATAATTGTTCATAAAAATGCTGGAAAACAATTAGCTGAATATATGATTGGTGGAAACATTCATATTAAAGGTGATTGTGATATTTTAGCTGGTGTTCATATGTCTGGAGGTAAAATTCAAATTGATGGTAATGTAAATCAATGGTTTGGAGGCCAGATGAAAAAAGGAACAATAATTATCAATGGTAATGTTGAAAAAATGTTGCCCGGCTTTGTTTTAGAAGAGTCCATATATCATCCATTAATTAATGGGAAACAGTTTATAGGAAAATACGGTTTATATTCTGGGGATAAAACAGTTAAAGGTAAAGGTAGAATCTGGATTAAAAAATAGGTTATATTATGAATAAGAAGCATATAGTTCTTAAAGAAGATGAATTGGAGGATTATATTTTAAAAAATTTCAAAGAAGATGCTTTTTTGGAGATATCTTATAACAGGGTATTTATTCCCGGAAAAATATTATATATTGATGAGGATGCTTCAATAACATTACAACTGAAGGGTCAGTTATTGAATCAAAGAGTTGATATAGATATTAGTGAAGTAAAAAAAGAGCTTGTAGAAATTATATATACTTCTGATGAGGAATCAGTAATAATTTCAATAACAAATTAAAAAAATAGGAAAGGTTTATTCAAGAACAGTATGTCTTGATTTTAAATCTTCTTCGGTTTTTCCTAAATTATGCATCATTTGTGCAATAAGTGAATCTAAAAATACCAATGCACTAATTTCAAATATTGTTCCCATAGGGGATAATGTTTGGTGTTGACCACTAATTTGACGACTAATATAGTTTTGTTCGTTATCAATTTTTGTTCTACCTTTTAACTGAACAATTAAGTCTGATTCTTTTGCTAAAGTACTTTCAGTGTAAGAAGTAATTGCAATTATTTTTGATCCTATGTTTTTTGCAATGCCTGATGTACTGACGATATAACTGGTTTCTCCTGAACCTGAAATTGCAATTAAACAATCTTTATCGGTTATTGCAGGAGTAATAGTTTCTCCAACAATATATACATTTAATCCTAAGTGCATTAATCTCATACCAAATGCTTTTGCAACTAATCCTGAACGTCCAAGACCCATTAAAAATACGTTTTCAACATCCATAATTATGTCAATCATTTGATTTATTTCATCTTGATTAACAGTTTGAGTTATTTTTGATACATTTTCAATAATATCATTTACAGCATCATTATAAATCATGTTATTCCCTACAATACTTTAAATAATAACCTTTTAATATTTTAAATAAATAAAATTTTCATTTTAAAAATTACTATTATTATCTATGTAAAAATTTATATTTACTTTTTACTATACTTTTTATTGAAGAATGCTTTGGTTGATTTTATGAGTATTAATAAAAAATTGAATCTAGAAATGGATAATGTTGTTTATGATTATAAATTATTTGACACATTAAAAGCTATTAAATCAAATAATTCTCAAAGAAAAGCAGCTAAAGAGTTAGGAATATCCCACACGGTTTTAAATCGTAGAATCATTAAGGCGGAAGAATTGCTGTCTGAACCATTGGTAACGGTATCAAACAAGGGTTCTACATTAACCAGTTTTGCATTAAATTTATTGGAAAAATATGAATTATACGAACAACGTCTGGATGATGATGATTTTTTAGTAATGGCCGGGGGATTTATATCTTGTGAATTTATCAGGGAATTGGCAATTGCTTATCAAATGGATAATATAAAGATTTTACAGACTGACATGGATACGGCATTTGATTTGGCAAATAAGGGATTCGTTGATATACTTGGTTTTGATGATCCTGTTCAAGCTTACATATATGATCTGGAACCTATACCTTTGGGTAGGGATAAATTAATGTTACTTACTCATGGTAATGAGGAATTCAATAATCTGTATGATTTAAATGGCTTGGATTTTGTTGAAGTTGAAGGTTCTGCTCAAAGATTGGCATGGACCACTTTGGCCAATAATGATTTGGATTTTAACATAGTTAAAAGTGTTAATTCGTTTCATGAAGCAATCCGTATGGTTGAACAGAATGAAAACCTCTACACTTTCATAAATAATAGTATTGCATATACATCTCTAAACACAAATGATGTTTTATCAAGATATACCCAACATATAATCAGTGCATTGAACGTTAAAAATAGTGTTGATGTTGAAAGTTTCTTAAATTTTGCATCACATAGTGCACAAAAATTAACGGTTAAATTTGGTTTTGAACCAATATAAAAAAATTGAAAAAAAAGTTATGAAGAAAAATTATTCTTCAAGTCTAAATCTTTTAATCACGAAGTCTTTATCTAATGATAATACAAATGATGCTGCACGTGGACCTTGTTTTTTACCTATAATTGTTTTATATATTGCCTGGAATGCTTTTTGAGGTTTCATTTCAAGAGATTCTAATACTTCATACATTCTGTCATGGAATTCAACATCATTATTGAATGTTTCATTTTCTAAAACATCAGCTAATTGTCTTAAGAACTCTTTTTGATCATCAGTAATTTCAACACGCGGCATCTTCTTCATTACCTGGAATTTTACAAACTTAGGAGCATATGTTTCTAACCAGTTGTTTACATATTCTAATCTTTGTAAATATGTTTCACTATCGAAATCATTTAATTCTTCATAGGAAACATTTTCAAGTCTTTCAGGTAACTGATGATTGTTTTTCAATATTTCATAAATTTTTGCTGCATCACCATTAGCAATTTGATATGCTACTGTGAGGAATCTGTATGAAGGTTGGAAAGGCATTTCTTCTGGTAAATCATGTATTTGTGAAATTTCATAGATTTTGGTGAGTTTTGATTTTTCTTTGTCGTTACTTGCTTCTTCAATACCATATGCAATTCTTTCTACTCTGTCATACTGGTCCATTAAATCAAGGAATCCCATTTTAGGTGAGAAATCTTTTGGTTTCAATGGTTTGTTCCTGAATATGAAATAGTTTAATGTTTCAGGTTTTCCTATTTTAAGCCAAGCTTCCGGACTAAAGAATACTCCTTTGGATTTACTCATAGCATCCCCATCTAATGTAATCCATTCATATGGTACTGGGAAAGGTGCAGGATAATCGAATATTTCTTCAGAAATTATTTTACTTACATCATATGATCCACCACTTGCAGCATGGTCTTTACCGAATGGTTCACAGGTTACACCGAATATTTTCCAACGTGCAGCCCATTCTACTCTCCAAGTTAGTTTACCGTTACCTGATTTAATATCC
>JAEEGL016162749.1_pt1 | contig 19440 bp, 12 predicted proteins | sample 9134231 | NCBI WGS metagenome assembly JAEEGL01 (sample SAMN16246548, study PRJNA631951) | gut metagenome | biome: gut microbiome; feature: rumen; material: fiber-attached | host: Bos | place: Iran: Karaj | collected 2018-10
CACTTCATGGGCTTATTTGGAGCCTAGTATCGGTGTCGATAATATCTTCGACCGTGTGGACCGCCGCATAGACTCGAGCCTTCGCAAATATGCGCTTTTCAACCCCGGACGCATGGTGGTTGTGGGGCTGAAAGTGAAATTGAAGTATTGAGTCGAGGAGGAATCTAAGATGTTAAAAACAATAGAATAATTGTTGAACTGAATAATTGAGGTATGATAACAGGGCATGGTGACGATGCTTATCTCTATGAGGATATTCGGATGAATTTCAGTTCGAATATCTACAGCCATGCCGACCTGTCAGAACTGAAAGCATATCTTCATGGGCGAATGGATGTGATAGGCCATTACCCCGAACCTGAGGCCGCCACACTGGAACGGGAAATCGCAAAACAGAGAGGCGTGCCCGCAGAATGCGTTATCGTGACCAACGGGGCTACCGACGCCATTTATCTCGTGGCACAGACCATGAGCAATTCCCTACCCGATTCTTCCCGAGGGAATGAAAAACTGTTTTTCAAGATAAAACATCCTACCTTCAGTGAATATGGCGATGCTTGCAGGATGTTCGGAATGGAAGAGACAGAAAAGAACGGATTGCACACTTTTGCGTGGGTGTGCAATCCGAATAATCCCACAGGTGAAGTGACGGAGAAGGCCGAGGTACTTCACATGGCTCACGAAAACGCATTGGTAGTCGTGGACCAATCCTACGAAGATTACACCTTGGAGGAATTGATGACACCCTCAGAGGCCATCGCCGCAGGAAATATCATCCAGATTTTCTCGCTGACGAAAACGTACGCAGTGCCCGGCTTGCGCATCGGTTATGTGATAGCATCGCCCGAATGGGCTGCCCGTTTGCGGCGTAACCTGCGTCCGTGGTCGGTCAACGCTTTGGCCATTGAAGCGGGTTTGTGGCTGACACGTCATCAGAAAAAGGCAGTCTGCGACATAGAGACCTATTTGAAGGAAGCGCAACGTTTGCGCACGAATCTGCTGGCCATTGAAGGTGTGGAGGTGCTACCCACCGCCACACATTTCATGCTTTGTCGCATGAAAGGCATGACCGCACGTGAATTGAAAGACAGTTTGGCGCGTAAACATCACGTTCTCATCCGCGACGCTTCGAATTTTGAAGGGTTGGACGAGTATTGTTTCCGCATCGCAGCACAATCACCTGAAGAGAACGACCTGTTGGTAAAAGTGATGACGGCTGTCAATAAGAAGTGATACGAGGCATGGTCGCAGCGGCAAAACCGCTGCCTGCTGAGAAAGCACGAATACCGTTTTCCTATTTAATTTTGTTTTGCAGATAAGGTTTTACGACGGCCCATGGGTAATAGGGGGATGTTTTGGCGCTGAGATGAGGAATCGTGGTCTCATTCTCGTTGAGGAGGAATTTCACGAGGATATCATCAGATCCGGCTTTGCGATAGAACACCATCTGGATGTTGGCAGCCATGGGAATGATTTTGTCGATAGAGACGTGTTTATAGAGATTCGTCAAATCTGCCGTGGCTCCTACAGCCTCTTTCAGTCCGAGTACATACGCCAAGGGAAGAACCGAACTGTCATGACTGAATCGTAAGACCATGGTCGGCGTCGCATCAAGGATTACCCGGTCTGTGGTGGAAATGATGCTGTCAACCACCTCGTCGAGAATGCGGTAATAAGGCGCGCTACCGGGAACGAGACCCGTGTCGAGCAACCACGACGCGTTGTAAGCCTGCCAAGCCTGAAACAATTCTTCGCCTGTGAAAATATCGATGAGCGAGATGCCCAGTTCAGGCACATTTTGTAAGTCTTGCGCCACATTGTATAGAGCCTCTGTGAGTTCTCTGCCGTTGAACGACGGACCCACTTTTGCGGGGTCGGTGAGCAGTAGCGCCATCAACCGACGGGAATCGTTCGCCTTTTCAAACATCTCACCCGCCTGTCGCCACATCGCATCGCTCTGGGCTGTGGGCTCAGGTTTGCGACTATTGTCCTCGACCACATATTTCATGTCGCGTTTGCTGGCGTCCATTACAATATCGAGTGACGGATTCAGTCCTTGCAGTTCGGTACAGAAATTGAACATGCTGAGCATACATCGCCGTGAAGTTGACGATTTGGCATCAATATGGAGAGGTTGTGAGACAAGTGATGTGAAACGGTCATACATGCGATGCGCGATCTCACGGTGCTGTTGTGCGCCGAGCCGGGTCAGATCGCCGTCGCGGTGGAAAGCGTCGGCATAACCTATGCGCAGTTTTCCCAGCACCTCCTTGCCTTTTGGCGAGAGCAACCCTACCCTATCGGCACTGTCGAGCATATTGATGGCCGTCAGGTAATACTTGTTGTTGGTCATGTAACGCGAGCCGTGACGCGAGTAATGGAAAATATAGAACGGCTCATACCCCTGCGGCGGCGGAGTCAATTTCTGCTGTTTCGGTCCGGGATAGGCAAAATAGTTGGAACCGTTGCGATAAGGTTCATTGACCATCTCTTTGCGCGTGGTCTGTGCGAAAGCGGCAGAGGCCACAGAGATTGAAAAGGCCACAAGCAGTATTTTATTTGTTTTCATTGAGATTCGTTTTATAGGTCATATTGGCGTTTTTCAGCATGGTGCGGTAATGATTCTCCACATCTTTCCAGTGATAGAAGGGATAAAGGTCGGTTGGGATAGGAATAGACGTCTCGTTCTCATTCATAAGGAATTTCACGAGGATATCGTCACTGCCGGGTTTGCGGAAGAAAACCCACTGCACATTACCCGCCATGGGGATAAGCCTGTAAAGCGCGAAGGAATTGTGCAGATTCTCCATGTCGTCAGTGCCGTGGACGGCCTCGTTCACTCCGAGAATATATGAGAACGGCAAGAGCACACTGTCGTGACCAAACCGCAATCTGACACCCGAACGACCCGAACGGACCATGTCGCGCGCCTCGTCGAGGAAATTGATGAGCAGCGGATAGATGGCGTAATAATTGGGTTGCGCGCCAGGCATGAGCCCTTCCCACAGGCACCAACTGGCATTGTAGGCGCGGAATCCGTCAATGAACTCATCTTCGGTGAAGAGGTCATTGAAAGAGAGATTCAGTTCGGGCAGGCAATACATGTCGGCTGCGGTATTCCACAAATGGTCGACCAATGTACAGGGTTCGACCAGTTGCGCCGCTTTTGCTGTATCATTGAAAAGCAATTCCATCTGATGACGACCGTTGAGCATCTTTCGTTTGAACGCAGAGAGGATGTCATAGAGTTCACCGTCGCGTTTCGACTTGGGAATGTTGATGCTGTCATTGGGGGTGAGGTAATACATGTCGTGCTCGCTGGAATTCATGTCGATGGTGATGTCGGGGTTCAAAGATTTGAGTTCCAGACAAAAATTGGCCATGCTGAGCATACAGCGCCTGACAGTCGAAGAGTTGGCCTTGACATCCAACGGTTGTCGCATGAGCGATGGGTAATTGACAAACATCCGGTGCGCGATGGCACGGTGTTGTCTGGCACCGAGGCGTGTGAGATCGCCATCGCGCTTATAAGCGTCGGCATACGCCAATTTCAACCTTCGGAGAGCATCTTTACCCAGCGGTGTGAGCAACCCCATGTCATTGGCAGAGTCGAGTTTATTGACGAGGTAAACATAAGCATCGTCGTCGGTCATGTAGCGCGCCCCATGTCGCCCGTAATGAGTGATGTAAAAGGGTTCGTAGCCAGTTGGCGGCGGTGTGATATGCCCCGTGGGATTGGGATAGTTGCAGTAGTTGCTGGTAGCCAGTTCGATGTGTGAGAGCAATTCCGCCCTCGATGATTGCGCCCATGAGGATAGAGACCATCCCATGGGCAGCAAAAGTAATGCAATAATGTTATGTCTCATAGTTGATAAAATTAGTCCCCACTACAAGGGAAGGGAGCAGTTAGAACTCCATAAACAGGCAAAGCGCCTTTCTCGGATTTTTAAGGAGACTGTTGCGATTAATGATATTCACGCCACAGTTTGTTGATGTTCTTTTTCACGTACTTATAGCCGATTTCTTCAAGTTTTTCATCAATTTCAGAAACCGCTCTTACGAAAGCGAAGCGTTGCTTGTACTCAGGTTTTTGGTAGTCGCCATACTCCACGTCAAAATCAATCATCACACCCGTCATCACATCAGGCCATTCTATGACTTTCCGATAGTGGGTAGGCCCGCCCACTCCCCAGACAAAAGCGCTTAATTTTTTGGGATCTTTCGGGGGAGTGTTGGCGATCTCTTCAGCGCATACTTTTGCCATGGACTCCACGGGTGACTCTTTCAGCCATTTTTGAATATTTCTGACCTGACTTTTCGACAACACAAACGTGACCTCCGGCAAATGTTCAATCTTGTCTTTCTTATTGCGTATTGGCGACATCGCACCTGCAAAGCCGCGTATGCGACGCATATAATATTTACCCGAGAGTTCGTAAATGGTGAAGTGGGTCAGGTACAGTCCGTTGTTCGAGCCGCGAGTCTCACTGTGATAGAGCAAATGGGCACCTTCAGGCACCTTCTGAGCCTTAGAAGCAAGGCATAGCATCAGTAACAATGCCATCAAAAATGTTGTCCGTTTCATCATAAAATGTGTTTTCAGGTTTTCAACGGCAAAGATACAATAATTCAATGATAAATAATTAAAGAAATAAGAATTTTTTGAACCTTCGTGGGAGACTCATAGAAATCACGAAAAGTCACCTCTGCCACCAGAGCAGGAGAATGGACGGCCTATGCCACAGGACATGGCATCCCCGCTCTCTCAACTGTCATGCGCCAAGCCATTGAGAATCTGAACAAGAAGAAATAACCCAATAGAAATGCAGCCAGGCTGCATTTTTATTTTTTATTAAAAAACATTTTGATATTTTTGGTAATGTGCTCTACAGGTATTAAATTTGCAAATGGAATGTTCGACAAATAGACTATCTTGAGTCAACAAGTTAATCGTTCCCCAAAATAGTTACTATCATGAAAAAGAATATCATCGGAGTATTGACCACCTATTTAAGGAGCTTATTTATAGTTGCTGTCATATTGACAAGCAGCATGGTATATGCACAAGAGAACGACAGCACCAGCACCAACACCGGCAGAAAAAAGGTGGGCGTGGTGTTAAGCGGCGGTGGAGCAAAGGGCATGGCGCATATCGGTGTGCTGAAAGTGCTGGAGGAGGCAGGCATCCCCATTGATTACATCACCGGCACATCGATGGGCAGCATTATTGGCGGACTGTATGCCATCGGTTATAATGCGAACTCGCTTGACTCCATGGTACGCGTGCAAGACTGGAGTTATGTCATTACCGACAAAGAGGACTTGCGCAATCAGAGCCTCAGCGACCGACGCAAGCAGAACACCTACATCTTTACTACAGGCATGACAACCGGCAAGCATGACCAGACTGCCGGCGGACTCATCAAAGGAAAGAATCTGGCCGAACTGTTCCAGCAACTCTGCGTCGGTTTTACCGACTCGCTCGATTTCACCAACGACCTGCCTATCCCCTTCGCCTGTGTGGCTACAGATATCGTGAATAACAGCGAAGTGGATTTCCACAGCGGACGGTTGCCACAGGCCATGCGCGCCTCGATGGCCATTCCCGCAGCGTTCTCGCCCGTCAGAATAGGTGACAAAGTACTGGTGGATGGCGGTCTGCGCAACAACTACCCTGCAGACCTTGCCCGTGAGATGGGTGCAGACATCATCCTCGGTGTCACAGTACAAGGAGCGCCAAAGATAGCCGAAGAACTTGGAGGCACCATGAGTATCCTCAGCCAAATCATCGATGTTAACTGTAAGAACAAACTTGAAGAGAACTTGGCCATCACCGACTTACATTTGCAAGTGGACACCAAAGGCTACGGTTCGGCCAGTTTTTCACAGTCAGCCATCGACACACTCATACGTCGTGGTGAGGAGGAAGCCATGCGTCATTGGGATGATATCATGGCACTGAAACGGCGTATCGGTGTCCCTGATTCATACAAGCACCCCAAACTTCATCCGATGCGCCCGAAGATGATGACCGAGAAGCATTATATCACGAACATCACCTACGAGAACATGACGGAGCAGGATAAGCGATTTTTGCGCGAGAAGTTTCATTTAGACCGGATAGACAGCATTGACGCCACTCTTGCTCAAGAGTTGACCACGTCGATGCGTGTGGATTTGTTTTACCAGACAGCCGAATGCCGTTTTGTGCCAGAGAAATTGAAAAAGAATCAACCTCGCACAAGAATTCATGGCATCTGGAATCAAGTAGAAAAAGAATGGGATGAAGCAGACGGAGTGCATGTCTTCTTGTCAGCGGGTAACCGAAAATCAGCACAATTTCAAGTGGGCGCACGCTATGACACAGAGGAATACGTTGCCATGCAGTTGGGACTCGACATTCCGTTTAAGACAGCCATACCGATGAATACAGACATCACACTGCGTCTCGGCAAACGACTGATGGCTCGAGGTGAATTGACTGTTCACCCGCGCAGCATCATCCGTCCTTCACTCTCATACACTTTCTATCGAAATGACGTGGATGTCTTCTTCAAAGGCGATCGCGATTACAATATCCAATACAATCAGTTCCAGGCTGAGTTAATTCCCATCAGCCACGACTTGCGTCACTTTAATATTCAATATGGTTTGCGATGGGACTATATGCACTACCGCAATAAACTCGGTTCGGAATCGTCGATGCAGGTGAACCTCAAAAATGAGCATTTCATCAGTTACCACGCACGTGTAAACTACAATAGCGAGGACAACTGGTATTTCCCCAAGCGGGGCGCCCGTTTCAAGGCTGAATATTTCTATCTTACCGACAATTTCGCTAAACTCGACGGTAAACCCGGTATGAGCGAAGTGGATGCCAATTGGCGTATGTCATTCACCTTTGGCAGCCGCTTCACCCTTCAGCCGATGCTTTATGGCCGTCTGCTCTTCGGTTCTACCATCCCGCCTGTTTTTGGCAATACCATCGGCGGCGACTGGTTCGGTCATTATGTTGAACAGCAGATGCCCTTTGCCGGAATCGGTAATATGGAATATGTCGGTCATCAGTTCCTTGCAGCCCAACTGCAAGCCCAGCAACATATAGGAAACAACAGTTATGTGCTGTTCCGCATCGCTGGTGCCCAGCAGTCAGACCGTCTGAAAGAAATCTTTGACAACCGTACACTGTTAGGAGGTCAGATAGCCTACTTTTACAACACCATCATCGGTCCTGCAGGAGCCACTCTCGGTTATAGCAACCATACCAAAAAAGTGTCCTTCTTCATCAACCTTGGATATGTATTCTAATTGACCCGGAAAACCATCTATACAACATGTCAGAACTTGAACCACTAATTGCCGACCTTGCGCTCATTTTGATTTGCGCCGGTGCCATGACGTTGCTTTTCAAACGACTGAAACAACCCGTGGTGCTCGGATATATCGTGGCAGGTTTCCTCGCCTCGCCCAACATGCCTTATATGCCGAGTGTCAATGACCTGCATGTCAGCCTCGACCTGCGAGGCAGTTATTTCGTGCGCAGTGCCCACTACCGCGACTTTGATGACGTCACAGCCAAGACGTTCGAGTTGCGTGCAGGCGTTACCTATAAATTGTAATAAGAGCGTAGCCTTTGTCAGCCACAAATACTGTAACTTTGTAGAAGATTGACGACTATATATGACGATACGATTCAATAGCCATTGGGCAATGAAGTGCTTGTTGCTGTGCGCGACCGCTTTCTGCCTTACCGATGCCTCTGCACAAACCCGTGACCAACAGATACGGGCGAAGGTGGACAGTGTGCTCACGTCCCGTTACTACAAGATACCATACGACACGAACTATGTAGTCCGGCCGGAAGGTCGTCTGACACTGAAAGTGAGGCTCAACCAATCGGGCAACAGTATCCATGCGAAAGGCACGATAAATGATATCTACTCAAAGGCCGATTTGAGCACCAGCAATAAGACGACCATTGCCGTAGCCGCCATTTATCGTGGTATATCTGCAGGTTTTGCCATCAACCCCGCTAAATTGGGCGGTTTTTACAAAGACTACGAGATGAATCTCAACTACTACAGCAGCCGTTTAAGTCTTGATGCCAGTTATCAGCGTTCCACTACACTTTCAGGCGACATCAAGCGCGGTGATGACAAATCTCGCCTTGAGTCTGGCGACATAACGATGAAAATGCTCAATGTGGCAGGTTATTACATATTCAACCACCGCCGTTTTTCCTTCCCCGCCGCTTTTACACAGAGTTATATCCAACGGCAATCGGCAGGTTCATGGCTTGTGGGCTTCAGTTATCAAGGAGGGAGCATCAAGACGACCGATCAGTTGAAAGAGAAGAATCCTGATGCCCCTGAGACACGCATCTACCTCGGTCATTTCGGTATCGGGGGCGGTTATGGCTACAACCTGGTATTGGGCAAGAAATGGCTCATACACCTCTCCACGCTGCCCACCTTCGTGGTTTACAACCGCAATAATTTCACGGTCAATGGCGAACGCAAACGAGCGAAACACATGCGTTTCAATATGCTTTTCAATGAAAGGGTAGCTGTCGTCTATAACTTCTCACCCCGCTACTTTACAGCCGTCACTCTGACGGTAAACAACTCCCTCTTTGACAATGACAAGGTAACCATCAACCAAAACAAGTGGCGCGCCCGCGCCTCTTTCGGTATGAGGCTGTAAAGTAATAAGATAAGCCTCCATTACGTGTCACATGAATGCAATCATCATACTATGGAAGCGACGAATCATCGACTCTATTATCTCGACAATCTGAAGACTTGTCTGACACTGTTGGTGATAATGCATCATGCGGGGCAGGCATATGGCGATGGAGGAGGATGGGCCTATACACCCTCAAATCCCGCAGAAGTAATGCCTTGGATTTGGCATTTTTTTTCTACCAATGCGGCGTTCTTCATGGGATTGTATTTTTTTATCTCCGGATATTTTGTTCCAAGGAGTTTTGACAAGCAAGGAACCACATTATTTGTACAGAAGAAACTTCTACGCTTAGGAATACCATTGCTTTTTATGGGAGCCGTCCTCTCCCTTTTGAGTGGAAAGATTGAGATCGGCCACATGTGGTTCGTTGAGAGCCTTCTGTTTTTCTGCCTTATCTATGCCCTGATTCGTCAACGGATGTCACCTGTCAACAAAACGAATGGTCCAAAACCAACTGTCATTCTGCTGTTTTGTATTGCCTTGCTGATGGGTGTCGGAAGTTTCTTTATCCGACAAATTAGTCCTCAAGACCATTGGATATGGCCGTTTGGAATCATTCCGCTACCATTGGAGCCAGCCCATTATCTCCAGTATGTCATAATGTTCGTATTAGGCATCATTACCTATAGATTTCAATGGCTACAGAAAATGAGTAATGGCGTCGGGTTCACAGCTATGCTCATTGGCATTGTTTTGGCAATTGGCAATTATTTGCGTGATGGTGGTCCATGGGACGCATTTGTATGGCAATGGTTTGGCATCTACGAGTCACTAATGTGCATCTTCATCAGTTTCGGCTTATTATGGCTCTTTCGAGAATATGCAGACGTCACATCCCGTTTCTTGCGTTGGTGCGCAGCCCAATCCTATGGCGCCTACATATTTCACCTGTTACTGATGATCATATTGCAGAATGCTGTGGATGGCGTTTGGATGGGCGCCTTAGGCAAATTCCTCTTCATCGGAATTGTCACCACAATTCTTTCTTTCCTTCTGACAAGTCTCGTCAGAATGATTCCCGGAATGAAGAAAATCTTATAGTCGTTCCGTCTTCATTGGTGTCAGGAAGAAGAAAAAGAAAATGTAACAATGTTCTTCTTTAATACTTATTTATCCAATAATTGACTTTTTCTTTCAACGATACTTTTCTATTATTTTTTTTCGTTATCTTTGCACTCAACAAACTGATAACTATAAAACACAAGATGAAAAACCTAAGATTTGCAATTGCCGCACTCTTTCTGCTGTGTGCGACGGCCATCTTTGCGGATGATTATTCCGTCAGTGGTAATTATGTCACCATCCCTGTGAAGAACGCTAGCGCCAACGGTGCAAAAACCGTACGGTTGCAAGTGGTCAATGACAACATTATCCGTGTGCAAGCCACGCCGGAAAACGCATTGCCACAAAAGGAGAGCCTCATTATCGTGGCTCAGCCCGACTTCCGCGACTTCACCGTAGGCCAAAACGGGAACACCATTGAGGTGAAAACAAAGAACGTGCGCGCCACAGTGGATGCTGTCAATGGCCGCGTGATGTTTTATGACAAGAACGGTAAGCGTCTGCTGCAAGAACAGGCTCAGGGCGGTAAGACATTCGAACCGTTTACCGTTCCTGACCGCGAGGTAGGCGTAGGTAAACTGACAGAGAAAGAGCGTCACGGCTGGACTTGGCACACCGTTTTCGACAGTCCCAAAGATGAGGCTTTTTATGGTCTCGGTCAGCATCAGTCAGAGGAACTGAACATGAAGGGCAAGAACGAAGACCTGTTCCAATACAACACCAAAGTGAGTGTTCCGTTCGTGGTCAGCAACAAGAACTACGGTATCCTGTGGGATAGTTACAGTTACTGCCGTTGGGGTAACCCCAATGACTACCTGCAATTGAACCGTGCCTTCACGCTCTATGACAAGAATAAACAGCGCGGATCATTGACCGGCACCTACACCGACCGTGACGGCAAGACCATCGAGCGTGCCGAGGACAGCATCTATTACGAGTTTGCACTGCCTGAGTTGGCTTGGGGCGACAGCAAAGATCTGGGTGTTGCCAACCTGCCGAACGGTTTCCGTCTGAACGGTGCTAAAGTCGTGTATGAAGGCTATCTGCAGGCACCCGTGACCAACAATTACCATTTCATCCTTTATTATGCCGGATATATGAAAGTGTATATCGGCGGCAAGGAAGTGGTAGAGGAGCGTTGGCGCACGGCCTGGAACCCCAACACCTATAAGTTCACCTGCCAACTGCAAAAAGACGCGCTCACACCCATCCGCATCGAGTGGTTGCCCGACGGCGACGTGTCGTATTGCGGTCTGCGTGCCGCCGTGCCTGCTACCGACGAAGAGCAGGGACGACTGAGCATCTGGAGCGAGATGTCGCGCGACATGGACTATTATTTCATCGCCGGACAGAATATCGACGAGGTGATCAGCGGATACCGCACTTTGACAGGCAAGGCTTCGGTCTATCCGAAATGGGTACTTGGATTCTGGCAGAGCCGTGAGCGTTACACGTCGTCGCAACAGATAGAAGAGACATTGGCAGAGTTCCGCAACCGTCATATCCCCGTCGATAACATTGTGCAAGACTGGAACTATTGGAAACTCGACTCTTGGGGCGACCATACCTTTGAGGCCGCACGTTTCCCAAATCCGCAGGCGATGCTCGACAGTGTGCACGCCATGCACGGACGGTTTATGATTTCCGTTTGGCCGAAATTCTACTGCTCAGTGAAGAATTACAAAGAACTGGACGCTAACGGCTGGATTTACGGCCAGGCAGTGAAAGACTCCATTTATGACTGGCTGGGCTACTTGGGTTCTTTCTATGACGCCTATTCTGCCGGAGCGCGCAAGATGTTCTGGCGGCAAATGGACGAGAACCTCTACACAAAATACAACTACGGCATCGACGCCTGGTGGATGGACGCCTCAGAGCCTAATGTGCGCGACTGCACCCCGATGTGGTATCGCAAAGCGTTGTGCGGTCCTACTGCATTAGGTTCATCTACCGAGTATTTCAACGCCTACTCCGTAGTCAATGCCGACGCCATCTACAACGGTCAGCGTTCGGTCAGGCCCAATCAGCGCGTATTCCTGCTTACCCGCAGTGGTTTTGCCGGCGAGCAACGCTACTCGACCGCCACATGGAGCGGTGATATCGGCACCCGTTGGGAAGATATGCGCGCGCAGATGACCGCCGGTCTGAACTATTGTATCAGCGGTCTGCCTTTCTGGGGTATGGACCAAGGCGGATTCAGTGTAGAGAACCGCTATGTGGCAGCCCAGCAGGAGTTTGACAAAACGGGCGTGGAGAATGCCGATCTGAAAGAGTGGCGCGAGTTGCAGACCCGCTGGAATCAGTTTGGCTGCTTTATCCCCCTCTATCGTGCTCACGGTCAGTGGCCGTTGCGCGAGGTGTGGAACATTGCTCCTGACAACCATCCAGCTTATAAGGCCATCGTTTGGTATGACCGTCTTCGCTATCACATGATGCCTTATCTCTATTCAATGGCAGGTTGGGCTCATTTCGACGATTACACCCTGATGCGTGCGTTGGTGATGGATTTCAACGGCGACGAGCGCGTGTATGACATCAAGGACCAATGGATGTTCGGTCCTTCGCTAATGGCTTGTCCGGTGGGATATTACCAGAAATATACCCGCGAAGTATATCTGCCACGTCAGCGCGGATGGTATGACCTGTACACAGGCCGCCATTATGCCGGAGGTCAGACCATTACCGCCGATGCCCCCTATGAGCGTATCCCCGTATATGTACCCGAAGGAGCCATTCTGCCTATGGGTCCCGCTATGGAGTGGTGCGATGAAAAACCCGCCGAACTCATCAACCTGTACGTCTATGCAGGTCGCGACGCCTCGTTCTGTCTGTATGAGGATGAAGGGACGAACTACAATTATGAGAAGGGGAAATATGCCACCATCGACATCCAATGGAATGATGCGAAGAAGACGCTGACCATCGACAAGCGCAATGGTTCGTTCGACGGCGTGTTGCAGAACCGTCGTTTCAACGTGATACTGGTATCGCCGTCGAAAGCACAAGCGCTCGATTTGGAGTCGCCGAAGGGCAAGATGGTGAAATACGCCGGCAAGAAAGTGACGGTAAAGTTTTGATTGTTGAATGTAATACCCACCCCTACCCTCCCTAGGGAGGGAGTGATAATTGTGTATTGGTAATTGTGAACTGAAAACGATGAAAAGAGTTTTTATCATCCTTTTATCCGTCCTGACTCTTTCCGCCACAGCGCGCGAGCGGAAGAATATTGATTTCGATTGGCGTTTTGTTTTGGCCGACACGACAGAGTTTGCCAATTTAGATTATGATGACTCGCACTGGCGATTGCTCGACCTGCCCCATGATTGGGCTATAGAGGGTGATTTCATGGCCAGCAACCCATCGGGAGCGGGTGGCGGGGCGCTGCCCGGCGGTGTGGGATGGTACAGAAAACATTTCTACCTCTCTCTGGCAGACGTCACAGACGATGTTCTCTACAAATTGGAGTTCGATGGTGTGTATATGAACTCTACCGTTTATGTCAACGGTGAAAAAGTCGGATTCCGCCCCTACGGATACAGTTCTTTTGAATATGACATCTCTCCTTACCTGAAAACCGGTGATAATGTCATCGCTGTGCGTGTGGACAACAGCGACCAGCCCAACTCGCGTTGGTATAGCGGTTGCGGCATCTACCGACATGTGTGGATGACCAAGACCCGACTTGTGCATGTAGCGCATTGGGGTACGTACGTCACGACCCAAGCCGACGGCAACATGACGGTGGAAGTGACACTCAATTCCGCAGAGAAGAAAGGAACATACACCATCCGCAATACGGTGATGGATAAGCAAGGAAAAGCCGTGGCATCGAAGACGGCCCAGGTGTCTTTGGCAAGAACAGACAAGACTGTGACCAGTCTCAAGGTAAACCGTCCGCAACTGTGGTCGATTGAGAATCCTTACCTTTATACAGTCAAAACCGAGGTGCTGAATGGCAAAGAGGTCATAGACGAGGTTACGACAACAACGGGCTTTCGTTCGTTCCGTTTTGACGCAAAGGAAGGCTTTTCTCTGAACGGAAAGAGAATGAAACTCAACGGTGTTTGTGAACATCACGATTTGGGATGTTTGGGATCGGCATTTCATGAGGATGCCATGCACCGCAAACTTGTCATTTTGCGTGAGATGGGTGTCAACGCCATCCGTTGCTCGCATAATCCGCCCGCTCCCGAACTGCTCGACATGTGCGACTCGATGGGGTTTGTGGTGATGGATGAATCGTTTGACATGTGGCGCCGTAAGAAAACGCAAAACGACTACGCACGTTTCTTCGACGAATGGCACGAACGCGACCTGAGTGACCTGATTCTACGCGACCGAAACCATCCTTCAATTATCATGTGGAGTATCGGCAATGAGGTTTTGGAACAGTGGTCGTCGGCCGAGGCTGACACCCTGACGCTGGAGCAGGCCAACCTTATCCTCAATGCCGGGCATGACGCCTCGACACTGGCAAAGGACGGCGAACTGAGCGTCAACTCACTGCTCACCCAGCATTTGGCAGAAATCGTGAAGCGCTATGACACGACGCGACCCATCACATCAGGATGTAACGAGCCGTCGCCCAATAACCACCTGTTTAAGAGCGGTGCCATCGATATCATCGGATTCAATTACCACCACGAATGGGTGAAGGACGTGCCGAAGAATTTCCCCGGTAAACCATTCATCTTTAGCGAGAGTGTATCGGCATTGCAGACACGCGACAACTACTGGATGCCGAGTGACAGTATCTACAAGGCACCTCAAGAATGGTGGTTGCCTTATACCCACCCTTCGTATATGTGTAGTGCCTACGACAATATGCACGCATCATGGAGCAGCACACACGAGCAGACTTGGGATGTGGTGAAACACAACGACTTCGTGGGCGGTCAGTTTATCTGGACCGGTTTTGACTATATCGGTGAGCCTACCCCCTACTCCTTCCCCGCCCGCAGCAGTTATTTCGGCATCATCGATCTGGCAGGATTCCCCAAGGACGTCTATTATATGTATCAGAGCGAATGGACCGACAAGGATGTGCTGCATCTGTTCCCACATTGGAACCATATCCCCGGCGACACCATCGACATGTGGTGTTATTACAACCATGCCGATGAGGTGGAACTGTTCATCAACGGACGCAGCCAAGGCATCCGCAAGAAAACGCCCACCACTAATCCCTCGTCGCTGACTACGGAATATCACGTGGCATGGCGCGTGGTATATGAGCCGGGCGAAGTGAAGGTCGTGGCACGGAAAGACGGGAAGCAAGTCGGCGAGCAGATGATACGAACCGCCGGAGCGCCCGACCATATCCGTCTGACAACAGACCGCACCTCGCTCTTGGCTGATGGCAGAAGTCTGGCATTCGTCACTGTCGAGGTCGTAGACAAAGACGGTAACCGCTGTCCGTTGGCAGAGAACCAGATTGTCTTTGATGTGACAGGCGCCGGGAAGATTGCCGGAGTGGACAATGGTTGCCAGACCTCGATGGAACGTTTCAAGGACAACCGCCGCAAAGCCTTCTTCGGCAAATGCCTTGTCGTATTGCAGCATGAACGCACGAAGACCGGGGATATTACACTGAGAGCGAGAGCGGCAGATTTGAAAGATGGAATAATAACGATAAAAGTCTCTCTCTGACTCTCCTATGGGGAACAAGGTAGGTCCATTTAAGAGGATTGACCATTTAACATTGACCGTTGAACATTGATTCAAAGAACATGAAAAAAATCATTATCGGAGCGATGCTCCTCATCTCGCTCACCGCTACGGCACAGATACAAACAAATGGGGGCATACAGTATTTGCAGGCTCAGCCGAAAGACATGTCGGCGGATTTCTGTGACTTGTCGAACACCTATTTCTTTGCCGACAGTCTGGTGTCGTTTGACACGGCCAAGGGTGAAGGACTAGTCAACTGGAAACGCTATCGTCTGGCACCACGCCAGGCGTTCAACCTTAACGGTTACTGGCCACAGCGGTTGCAGATGTTGGACTTTCCTGATGCCGCCTACGATAATGACCCGAACCTGAAGATTCAAATCCGTCAGGTGTCGCCACGCACCGTCCGCATCACGATGCTGACCACGCCCATCGAGCCTAAGAATGAGGACGCCACCGACCCGATGTTCAACGGCGCGCCTAAAGAAGACCACTCATGGCGAACAACGGACAACGGGGCATCGGTCATTTATCAGAGCGATTTCGGCACGGTGGAAATACAGAAATACCCGTGGCGCATTATCCTGCGCGATAACAAGGGGAAAATTCTGACACAGACACGCGCGCTGGTTGACAACGATTCCACCCAGGTGAAACTCACCCCCTTCAGTTTCATCAAGCGCGGCAGCGACAACTCGCGCAGCATCAACCCGGTATTTCTTCTCTCACCGGGCGAACGCATATACGGATGCGGCGAGTCATTCACATCTTTAAATAAGGTGGGACAGAAAGTGCATCTTTTTGTAACTGACCCGCAAGGTCCTGAGACCGACGGTATGTACAAGCCCGTGCCCTTCTTCTTCAGCAATCGCGGTTACGGCATTTTCATGCATACCAGTGCGCCTGTGACCGCAGACTTCGGCGCATCGTATATCGGTGCTGACCGTTTGTTCATGGGCGACGAGACGATGGACTTCTTCATCTTCTTCGGCGAGCCGAAAGACATACTCGACGAATATACCGACGTGACGGGTAAGAGTCCGATGCTGCCACTTTGGACCTTCGGCACATGGATGAGCCGCATCACCTATTTCTCGCAAGAGGAAGGTCTGGAGGTGGCCCGGCAGTTGCGCTCTCACAAGATACCTTGCGATGTCATCCACTTCGACACGGGTTGGTTCGGCGTGGATTGGCAGTGCGACTATGAGTTTGCCAAGGACCGTTTCGCCAACCCGCGTGGCATGCTTTCACAGATGAAGAAGGACGGATTCCATGTGTGTCTGTGGCAACTGCCCTACTTCACCCCGAAGAACCGCTATTTCCGCGAGATAGTCGACGGCGGCATGCATGTGAAGAATGCAATGGGCGGCATGCCTTATGAAGACGCCGTGCTCGACCTCTCCAACCCGACGACTGTGAGTTGGTATCAAGACAAGATAGCCGGACTGCTGCGTCAGGGTGTGGGTGTCATTAAGTGTGACTTCGGCGAGGCTGCACCTTTCAACGGTGTGTATGCTTCGGGCAAGACGGGATTCTATGAGCATAACCTGTATCCGCTGCGCTATAACAAGGCGTTGTGGGAGATTATCGACCGCACAAACAATGGCGAGGGCGTCATTTGGGCACGCTCGGCATGGGCAGGTTCTCAACGTTATCCGCTACATTGGGGCGGTGATGCCGCCACGAACAACACGGGCATGATGGGAGATCTGCGCGGCGGATTGAGTTTCGGTTTGAGCGGATTCTCATTCTGGAGCCATGATTTGGGAGGTTTTGTCACCGCCTCGCCCGAGGACATTTACCGCCGATGGTTGCCGTTCGGTTTCCTTTCTTCGCATACGCGTGCGCATGGTGCACCTCCCACCGAACCATGGTTAATCAGCGAGTCATTCACAGACGCTTTCCGCGATTGTGCTGAGATGAAATATCAGTTGATGCCCTATGTCTATGCACAGGCAAAGGACTGCAGCAACCGCGGTCTGCCGATGGTCAGGGCGATGTTTGTGGAGTTCCCCCACGACCAGGGTGCATGGTATTGTGAAGACCAGTATATGTATGGCGCACAAATTCTCGTGGCACCGCTCATGGAGTCAGGCAACGAGCGCACCGTGTATCTGCCCTCCTCAGATGAAGGCACGCCTATGAAATGGATAGATTACCAGACAGGTAAGGTCTATTCCTCAGGGTATCATACTATCGAAGCTGGCAAGATACCTTGTATCATCCTTGTGCGCGACGGTTCACTGATACCGCATGTGCCTGTGGCGCAAAGCACGGACAAAATAGAATGGGACAAACTGGAATGGAAGGCATACCGTGCCGACGCCACCGAATGCACCGGACTGCTGTTCCGCCCGGGCGACAACGATGTGGAAGAAGTCAGGAAATAGATAATAAGTATCATCAAGTCAGCCATAACGCTGACCGATTTAAGATTATTGGTGTCCGCTAAACTTATTTGAAAACTCTCCGATGTCCTATAAACACTTGTAGTTTGAGGTAATATCCGTCAATGTGGCTTAGTCTGTATGACAAGGGCGTCAGCCAGGTCCCCACCCTTAAGGGGCGGGGTTGGGGCGGGGTATGTTATTTTATAGTTTGAAGATAAAATTTTTAGAATCAACGAGTTACTGGCCCCACCCCAGCCCCTCCCCTACATGGGAGGGGAGCTGCTAACGCCCTTGAGGTGATTTGCTGTCTTTTAGCGGACACCAATAATTTAAGATAAAAAAAGGAGCGAATGCTCCTTTTTTTGTTTATCATTTATTCACTTAGAGAATATCAGATTATCTTTTACTTATTAACGAATTTCTTGCCATTTTGGATATAGATGCCATGGGTCGGTTCAGAAATGCGTTGACCTTTGATATTATAGACAGCACCATCGCTTTGGGGGTGATGTGCCGTAATGGCTGAAACACCTGAGGTATCGAAATTTTGTGTTCCACCACGGTAGAAGATTGAGCCGTCAGCTTTGACTGGCTGGCCTTTATAGTTCTCGATGGTCAACGTTCCGTCCAACTGATAGACGTTGCCAGAATCTTCGTCTTCGTGGTCAACAAGTTCACCAGTAGATGTTTCACCGGCTAATTCGCATTGTATGCCGTCATCGCCTGTGTTGCTGATATTGACCGTGCCGCTCTCCATAAGGAAATACTCTTTGCAATGGATACCGTCCTTGACGGCACCTGTGATGTTGAGCGTCAGATTCTTGATTTCCACATACTCATCACTAAAGATGGCATGACGCGAGTTGCTGACAACATTCAATTCGCCCTTACCCTTGAACTCCAGATGTCCCGTGCAGTGGATACAGCCTTTGTAGTCGGCATTCTTTCCATCGGTGAGGGTATTGACCGTGTTTTTCTTGGCACTGACATCAATGCGTTTTCCGTTCTGAATGTTCAGTGCAGGTCCGGCAGGGTTGGTCAACGTCAGTCCGTTCAGGTCAATTTCGCACTTGTAGTTGCCATTCAGACAAAACTCCCCGTCGTCGGACGAACCACTCAGAGCGTAAATAATCTCCACGTCCTCTGCGGCCGAAGTGAGAACGACATGAGATGATGTACCAGAACTGACGGAGATGTAACCAGCTACGTCTTCATCGATTGTTACTGCAGCTTCTGAACCATTATACACCACCGTCACAGTGTTGGTGGCAAACATGGTCATCGCTCCCATCATAGAGATAAGAAGTAAAAATACTTTTTTCATAAGCGTTGATGATTTTGTTTTTGTTATTTCAATAATCGGAAATTACACAATAATTTGCAAGGATTCTCCTCACTTAACCCTCTACACAAAACGACCTATATCCTTACCCTTTCAGTCTTTTATCGCTGCTTTCACGTATTTTGAGAGTCATGGGTACTACTTCGCGATAGATACGGGTATCGCCATTGATAGCTCGAAGGAGCAGTTCGCAGGCTTTAGCGCCCTGTTCATGAGCCTGATCCACGATGG
>JAEEGL014842950.1_pt1 | contig 19439 bp, 16 predicted proteins | sample 9134231 | NCBI WGS metagenome assembly JAEEGL01 (sample SAMN16246548, study PRJNA631951) | gut metagenome | biome: gut microbiome; feature: rumen; material: fiber-attached | host: Bos | place: Iran: Karaj | collected 2018-10
CCATGAATGCCGCTTCATGCGCATGGATGCGAGGCCAGTTAAACGCGACCAGTGTAGACGCGCCCTGGCTCGCCGGGCCCGGCGCTCTGGGACCTTCCTTCGCCGCCATAATGCAGCGGACAAAAACTTCATAGTCCTTCCTGTTCCGGAGTGAAACCACCTGAACCTTCCCAGCGGGGGTGTCCACGGTCTCTTCCCTGTCCAGTGGATTCTGGCTGAAGTGTGCAAGACTTTTGGTCTCCGGATTCTCGCCTTCCAGGACAATCTTCCTGTAGGCTTCTTTTTCCTCCCGATCGGGGTCAAGATAAAGCTGCGGGTAGGTCTCTGCGAGTTTGGCAATGACACTTGTCTGATTCATTCGCTTCTCACCATACTTCTTTCCATTGCGTGGACACTTCTTCTGTTCTTCTTCCTTGCAAGGTCTTCACTTTCTATTCTTCTGGTAGAGGACCCATAATCCCTTTAGGAGCAGGTTCTCGTCGCAGATGATCTTTCTCTTGCAGTAGCCCGTGATCGTTTTTGCAGCGCTGCCTGTTGCAATCACCTTGCAGGGATAACCCAGCTCTTCTTCCAGGCGGTCAGCCATCCCATCGATCATGGAAGCTGTGGCGAACACCGCTCCGGAGCGCATGGCATCCACTGTATTGGTCCCGATCACTTTCTTCGGTGCTGTGAGAGAAATCTCCGGCAGAAGACTCGTCCCGGTTGAGAGTGCCTGCAGGCCAAGCTTGATCCCGGGCATGATGCTTCCCCCGCGGTAGCAGCCCTTCTGATCGACAACTACCATCGTGGTTGCAGTACCGAAATCCAGAATGATGGCTGGTGCCCCGTAACAGGCAATGGCAGCGACGCTGCCGACGACCAGATCACCCGCCAGTGTCGCCGGGTCATCGATGCGGACATTCAGCCCGGTCTTCATACCGGGGCCCACGATCTGGCAGTCCAGTCCGGTGAGCGTTTTTACGGCTTCGCACAGTGTTCCCGTCACGGGTTGTACCACAGAGCAGATGATCGCTCCTTCAAAGCCCTTCAGATCAATCCCATAAAACTCCATCAGCTGACGGATGTTAACTCCGTACTCCGCAGCGGTATAGGCCGGCTCGGTGTGGATGCGGACGATGTTGCCGATGACGCCGTCTTCGATGGTTCCGATAACAATATTGGTGTTGCCTACATCTATCGCTAAGATCACCGGTTTATCCCCCCTCTGCTTTTTTTGTTCAAGTGTTTTCATTATACTCTTTTTTTCCTGCTTTTCAATCTCCCGTCAGTTTTCTATCAACCATTGCGATCAGCCCGTCGTTGTGCTATGATAGGCGGGCAAAATTATATGTTTTTACGCGGCAGCCAGCCGCGGGAAAGGAAAGCAATGAAAAACACAGAAAAAACCATGGACAAAATCGTCGCCCTGTGCAAAAACCGCGGCTTCATCTTCGCCGGAAGCGAGATCTATGGCGGTCTCGCCAACACCTGGGATTACGGTCCTCTTGGCGTGGAGTTGAAGAACAACGTCAAGCGCGCCTGGTGGCAGAAGTTCGTTCAGGAGAACCGCTACAATGTCGGTCTGGACGCCGCCATTCTGATGAATCCGCAGACCTGGGTTGCCTCCGGTCACCTCGGCGGTTTCTCGGATCCTCTGATGGACTGCCGCGAATGCCATGAGCGCTTCCGTGCGGACAAGGTCATTGAGGACTGGTGCAAGGAAGTCGGTTTTGAGCTTCCAAAGCCCATCGACGCCTATTCGCAGACGGAGATGAAGGACTTTGTCGAAGAGCATAACATTCCGTGTCCCAGCTGCGGCAAACACAACTTCACGGACATCCGCCAGTTCAACCTCATGTTCAAGACTTTCCAGGGTGTCACGGAAGACGCCAAGAACACCGTTTATCTCCGTCCAGAGACCGCACAGGGTATTTTTACCAATTTTGTCAATGTCCAGCGCACCACCCGCCGGAAGCTGCCTTTCGGCATTGCCCAGATCGGCAAGAGCTTCCGCAACGAGATCACCCCGGGCAACTTCATCTTCCGCGTGCGTGAGTTCGAGCAGATGGAGCTGGAGTTTTTCTGTGAACCTGATACCGACCTTGAGTGGTTTGACTATTGGCGCAGCTTCTGCAGAGACTTCCTCCTGACCATCGGTCTGAAAGAAGAGAACCTCCGCCTGCGTGACCATGAACCTGAAGAGCTGTCCTTCTATTCCAAGGCGACCACGGACTTTGAGTTTCTGTTCCCCTTCGGCTGGGGCGAGCTCTGGGGAGTCGCGGATCGTACCAACTATGATCTCTCCCGTCATCAGGAAACCTCTGGCCAGGATCTGACCTATTACGATCAGGAGAAGAACGAGCACTACATTCCCTACGTCATTGAGCCTTCTCTCGGTGTAGAGCGCACGGTTCTTTCTGTTCTGTGCGACGCCTATGACGAAGAAGTCGTCGGTCAGGACAAAAAAGGAAAGGACGATGTCCGTACCGTTCTGCACCTTCATCCGGCACTTGCTCCCTTCAAGTGCGCGATCCTGCCTCTGTCCAAGAAGGAAGTCCTCACCGGCCCCGCCATGGAGCTTTATCAGGAGCTCTCCAAGGACTTCATGTGTGACTATGACGAAACCGGCTCCATTGGCAAACGCTATCGCCGCGAGGATGAGATCGGCACGCCATTCTGCATTACCTTCGACTTTAACACCGTCGGAACCGAGACCGATCCCGCAGACCACTGTGTCACCATCCGTGAGCGCGACAGTATGGAGCAGGTCCGTATTCCCATTGAAGACGTCAAAGCATACATTTCTGATCGTATCAGACTCTGATACGGAGGCAGATGGATGAAAAACGGTTTTGTGAAAGTAGCAGCCGCCTCTCCCGTCATCCGGGTGGCGGATGCGGACTGGAATGCGGAACGCGTAATTGAGGTCATTCGGGGCGCAGATGCAAAAGGCGTCAGGATCCTCACTTTCCCGGAGCTCACTCTGACTGGCTGCAGCTGCTATGACCTCTTTATGCACCGTGTCCTGCTGGACGGCGCGAAGACGGCACTCATTCGTGTTGCAGAGGCTACGGTGGGCATGGATATGCTTGTCTTCGTCGGCCTTCCCCTCGCTGTCGGTGCTAAGGTGTATAACGTCGCCGCGGCGCTATATGACGGTGAGATTCTCGCGTTTGTTCCCGCTGAGGGAATCGCGGACGGATACTTCTCCGTTCCGGATCCGGACAGTGATTATGAGGTCAATCTTCCCGGTTACGGTCTGGTGCCCATGTCCTGCAGCGTGCTTTTCGAGCATGACGCCCTGCCTGATCTGCGAGTGGCAGTGGAAGTCGGCACAGGGCTGGATCGTTTCCTGACTCCCGCTTCCCGCCATGCCGAGGCCGGTGCAACCGTCATTGCGCAGCTGGCCTCTTTCCCGGAGACAGTCAGTTCCCGGGAGGAAGCGGAGCTGAATCTCCGTTATGAATCCAGGCAGTTTGTCTGCGGGCTGGTTCTCGCTGCGCCCGGTAAAGGCGAGAGCACAACGGATCGGGTATTCTCCGGTCTCTGTGCTGTCGCCGAATACGGCAAGATTCTCTCCCTCCAGGAGCAGGCGAACAGTCTCGCTGTCTCCGAGCTTGACGTCGAGCATATGACCGCCCGGAGAAGATCCCTGGACTGCTTTGATTCCCCTTCGGACTATCTCCGTTTCAGTTGGGGGGAAACTCTCTCTGACACGGTACTCACTCGCAAATACGGTATGCATCCGCATCTCCCGGAGAGCACGGATCTGTTGCCGGATTACTGCCGCCGTATGCTGGACATCCAGGTCTCCGGTCTGGTCAAGCGCATGGAGTATGCCCATCTTGACCACTGCGTAGTCGGTATCTCCGGCGGTGTAGACTCCACCCTCGCCGTCATGGTTAGTGCCATGGCAGTAAAAAAGATGGGGCTTCCCTCTACCAACGTCATTGCCTGCACGCTTCCCTGCTTCGGTACCTCCTCCCGTACAAAGAGCAACGCCATCGTTGTCGCCGAGCAGATTGGCGCCGAGGTCCGGGTAATCGACATCGGCAAGGCCGTCTATCAGCACTTTGACGATATCGGCCATGCCCACGATGACTATTCCATTGCTTTTGAAAATGCCCAGGCACGCGAACGCACTCAGGTTCTGATGGATATTGCCAACAAGGTCAACGGTCTGGATGTCGGTACGGAAGATCTCAGCGAGTTTATCGATGGCTGGTGCACCTACAACGGTGACCACACCAGCATGTACGATGTGAACCTCGGCCTCACCAAAACCCAAGTTCGCGCAAACGTCCGCTACATTGCCGATACCACGGAAGACCGTGTCCTCAAGGCCGCTCTTTATGATGTGCTGGACTGCCCGGTGACCCCGGAGCTGCTGCCCATCCACGATGACCAGATCGAGCAGAAGAGCGAAGAAGCTGTCGGCTCCTACAGCCTGCAGGACTTCTTTACGCACAAGATTCTGATCTGCGGCTTTACTCCGTCCAAAACCTTCCGCCTGGCAAAACAGGCTTACGGTGGGGAGTTTACCGATGAGGAACTGGTCCGTTGGCTCACCAGCTACTGCAAGAGACTCTTCAGCCAGCAGTTTAAGCGCAGCTGCCTGATGGACGGTCCGGCGGTGGAAACCTTCACCGTGTCACCGCGCACCGGTTTCCTGATTCCTTCTGACGCCGAAGCCGCTCTCTTTCTCAAGGACCTGCAGAACCTCGAGCAGAGCGTTTCCACTGCAATACAGAACTAATACCATGAACCAGCTTCCGATTCCAGAATCGGAAGCTGGTTTCTCTGTCCCTTGATGTTTTCAAATTCATTCTATTCATTAGAATCTTTCATCTTTATAACAAGTTTTTCTCTTGATCTTTTTGCAGGATATGGTATACTTGAATAAAGGCGAGCTGTTCGCTTAGTCAAAAATTTATTAACATTTCACAAGGAGGCACTCATGCTTACCAACGAGTATCTGAAAAAAGTCTACGCCGATGTCGAAAGACGTGACTCTCACGAGCCGGAATTCCTCCAGGCAGTCAGAGAAGTCTTTGAGTCTCTCGAGCTGGTAATCGACAAGCACCCCGAGTGGGAAAAGGCTTCCCTTCTGGAGCGTTTTGTTGAGCCCGAACGCGTCATTGAGTTCCGTGTCCCCTGGGTGGACGACAGCGGCAAGGTTCAGGTAAACCGCGGCTACCGTGTTCAGTACAACTCCGCCATCGGTCCTTATAAGGGCGGTCTTCGTTTCCACCCCAGTGTGAACCTCTCGGTAATTAAGTTCCTCGGCTTTGAACAGATTCTGAAAAACTCCCTGACCACACTGCCCATGGGCGGCGGCAAGGGCGGTTCCGACTTTGATCCGAAGGGCAAATCCGATGCCGAAGTCATGCGCTTCTGCCAGAGCTTTATGACCGAGCTTTATCGTCATATCGGCCAGTTCACGGATACTCCCGCCGGCGACATCGGAGTCGGTGCCCGTGAGGTCGCTTACATGTACGGTCAGTACAAGCGCATTGTAGACCGCTTTGAAGGCGGCGTCATCACCGGAAAAGGACTCACCTTCGGCGGCTCTTTGGCCCGCACCCAGGCCACCGGTTACGGCCTGTGCTACTTCTCCGCGGAAGCGCTGAAGCACCTGAAGAATGAAACCTATGAAGGCAAGACGGTTGTTGTCTCCGGTTCCGGCAACGTGGCACAGTACTGCGCAGAAAAGGTTACCCAGCTGGGCGGCAAAGTCGTTGCCATGTCCGACTCTCAGGGCTATGTTTATGATCCCAAGGGCATTGATCTGCCGAAGCTCTTTGAAATCAAGCAGAAACGCCGCGCTCGCATCAGTGTCTACGCCGATGAAGTTCCCGGTTCCGAATATCATGCCGGCTGCCGTGACATTTGGACAGTCAAGTGCGACATTGCTCACCCCTGTGCCTCTCAGAACGAAATGGACGAAAAGGGTGCCCAGGCCCTGGTTGACAATGGCTGCATGGCCGTGTTCGAAGGCGCCAACATGCCCCTGACTCCGGAAGCCATCGCCGTTGTTCAGAACAATGGTTTGCTCTACAGCCCCGGCAAAGCCTCCAACGCCGGTGGTGTCGCCACCTCCGGTCTTGAGATGAGCCAGAACTCTATCCGCATGAGCTGGAGCTTTGAAGAGGTTGATGAGAAACTGCACGGCATCATGAAGAACATCTATAAGGCATGCTACGATGCTTCCGTCGAGTGCGGCAAGCCCGGCGACCTGATGGTTGGCGCCAACGTAGCAGGATTCCTGAAAGTTGCCGAAGCCATGATGGCTCAGGGCATCGTGTGATATTTTCACTCTGACAATTGCAATTGTTTCTGGCCCCTGCCTGCGCGGCAGGGGCCTTCTATTTTATTATCGCTCATTTGACCCGTTACGACTGTGACTTTTTGATAAAAAGCTGAAAATTATACGTGCATTGTTCCCTCCTCTGTGGTATACTGTTCGGGCATGTGTATACACGAAGATTGCGGAGGCATTCCCCTATGAATTACGTTGTGCTGGATTTGGAGTGGAACCAGGCCATGAGCTCCAAATCCGAGGTCTTCAACCATCTGCCGATCCATCTCCGGGGCGAGATTATTGAGATCGGTGCAGTGAAGCTGAATCCCGATCTCTCTCTCGGAGAAGAATTCACGGTTGATGTCCGTCCGGTCTATTTCCGGCGGATGCACTATAAAGTCAAGAAGATCACCGGGTTTGACAAGGATCGCCTTGCTCACGGTGTCAGTTTCCCGGAAGCCATGGAGCGGCTGCGTTCCTGGTGCGGCGATGATGTCACTTTCCTCACCTGGGGCTGGGATGACCAGGGGATATTTGAACAGAACGTCATTATTCACGATCTGGATTGGGATTGGATTGCCGGCTGGGTCAATCTGCAGATGATCTACAACCTTCAGACCGGCGGTGATAAAAACCAGAAGTCTCTGGCCGCCGCTATGGAACATTTTGAAATCGAGCAGACTCGAGTTGCCCACGATGCACTGGGTGACGCTTACAACACTGCACTGGTCACCACCCATCTCGACATGGAAGAGGGCATGCGCCTTTATCCGGAGGCCGAAGAAATCCTCGCCCGCCGTATGCCGAACTACAAACCCCAGCAGGACATCGCTCCTTCGCAGGAGGCTTTGATCCACGACTGCTCTTCCAGCTACGAGAACAAGGCTGATGCATTCGCCCAGGCAAAAGAAAATGGTCTTGTCTGTCCGGTATGCGGCACTGCCCAGACGGGCAGCCGCTGGATCAGCCAGAGCGACGGACGGTACATGAACCTGTTCTGTTGTCCGGAGCACGGCGATTATCTGGCCCGCATCCGGCTGAAGAAGGATCCTGACAATGAACTCTGGTCTGTCAACCGTCTGATCTATGCTGCGGATGAAGAGTTGCAGAGTTTCTACCGGGCCAAACTCGCTCAGGCAAGACGCCGTGGACGCAACCGCAGCCCGCGCAAGAACCGCCCGGCCTGAACACTGATAATAATAGTTTAGAAATAAGCTGAGGCTCCCTTCCGATTGAATCGGAAGGGAGCCTCGCTTTATTTATCTTATCTGTTTTGGAAGCTCAGATGAACTGTCAGACAGAATCTTCCTCGGTGAGTTTCTCGATGTCGTCCAGACCGCCGGCAGCTTCCGCCGCTTCCTGTTCGGCCTTCTTCTCAAGCTTGTTCATGAAGATCGGAGAGAGGATACCGAAGATGCAGAGCGCAATCAGCACCCAGCAGACCACAGACGAGAACAGGACGCTGATGCTTCCACGGGATGTACGCAGCGCGTTGCGCAGGCCCTTTTCGCCGATAGGCCCGAGAATCAGAGCCAGAACAACCGCCGCGGTGTTCAGATCTAGCTTGCGCATCAGATAGCCCAGCACACCGAAGCTCAGCATGACCACAATGTCCATGATGTTCTTATGGATGGCGTAGGAACCAACAAAGCAAAGTACCGTAACACATGGGATCAGAATCGCATCGGAGAGACGGGAGATCTGCGCAAAGCCTCTGCAGCCCAGCAGGCCGATGCCCAGCATGAAGAACTGAACCAGAACAAATCCTGCGAAGAAGGTGTAGGTCATGGGAGCATACTTGCCGAAGAGTTCCGGACCGGGTGTAAGGCCCTGGATGACCAGGCCGCCCATAAGAACTGCAGTAACGGACTCGCCCGGAATTCCAAGTGTAAGAGTTGGGATCAGGGAGCCGCCGGTAACAGCGTTGTTCGCCGCCTCGGAGCCTGCGACACCCTCTATGGAGCCTTTACCGAACATCTCTTTGTGTTTGGAGAACTGGCGGGAGGTGTTGTAGCCCAGGAAGCAGGCAATAGAAGCGCCCGCACCGGGCAGAATCCCGATCAGGTTGCCGATAATCCAGGATCGGAGTATCGTCGGGCGAAGGATCTTCCGCTCTTCGCGGTTCAGGCTCATCTTGTCCGAGAACTTCGTCGCCTGGGCACGCGCCTTGATCTTCTTCTCAGCGAGGATGAAGACCTGGGACATGGAGAACAGACCGATCAGCGCACAGGTGGTATTAATGCCCTCAGCAAAGTAGCTGCTTGGCATGAAGCGCTTGACACCGGTAATCGGATCCAGGCCGATGGTTGAGATCAGCAGGCCGAGAGCACCGGACATCAGGCCCTTGACAACAGACTTGGAAGACACACCTGCAATGATCGTCAAGCCGAAGATAGAGAGCCAGAAATACTCCGCTGACATAAACTTCAGCGTCAGCTTTGCCAGCAGCGGCGAGAAGAAATAAAGTGACACGCAGCTCAGCAGGCCTCCCCAGAAGGATGCGTAGCATGCTGTGAACAGTGCCTTACCGGCCTGGCCGCGCAAGGTCATCTGATACCCCTCAATAGCCGTTGCAGCCGATGCCGGTGTACCGGGAGTATGAATCAGGATAGCGGAAATGGAACCGCCGAAGATGGCGCCGCAATAGATTGCGCCGAGAACGATAAGACCTGTCTCCGGCTTCATCGTAAAGGTCATGGGGAGCATCAGCGCAACACCCATTGCAGCCGAGAGGCCAGGCATACAGCCGATGACGATACCCATCGCCACACCGGCCGCCATCATCAGGAGATTGATCGGGGTCAGGGCATTGAGAAAGCCCGCACCCATCAGAGATAAGGTTTCCAGCATATTCTCAAGCCTCCTTTACTTTCCGAGTGCCTTCATCACTGTGCCAACCGGAAGCTTCACACCGAGGAAGCGCTGGAAGGCGAAGTAGATCAGGCCAACAATGACAACAATCGTGATTGCTGCGTACAGTGGCGGTACCTTCAGATACAGCAGCACAGCCGCCATGAACACAACCGTGGAAATATAAAATCCAAAGAAATAGATGCAGACCAGATACAGGATTGCTGCGATGAGGCAGAAGAAGAACTGTGCCGCCTGGAAATCCTTGAAGACCTCATTTACCCCGCTCTCGACGCCATATTTCTTTGCCGCTACGATCATCTGGACCAGATAAAGGGTTGTCAGGCCAAAGAGGAGAATAATGGTGAATCTCGGGTAGGTCTGGCTTGAAGCTTTCAGCTTCGTCATTTCATAGTAGAAATAACCACAGACAACGTACATGAACACAACCACGCCGATGTCCGTTTTCTTCATTTTCAAGGGTGACGCCCTCCTTTAAAGTCCTTCTCTTTTCGAAAAAAGGGCAGGTAAATGCCTGCCCTTTTTCTTTGTTCGGCGCTAAGAAGCCGTTAAAAAGATGATTTGTGATTAGTACTCGTACCAGAAGCCTTCTACCAGGCTCTCAGCAAACTCCTGCTGCTGTGTAATAAGTGCGCCGGTAGCTTCGGCATCCTTGAAGTCGGTGGCCATACCGGCCTGTTCGGCAGCTTCCAGATAGTCGGGGTCTTCCATGGCGGCCTTGAAAGCGGCCTCATAGAAAGCAACGACATCTTCGCTCACTCCTGCGGGCGCAACGATGCAGCGGGAAGAACCCAACCAGCCTTCATAGTAGCCCAGTTCGCCCAGCGTCGGAACATCAGGCAGTTCGGGCAGACGCTCTTCTGCGAATACACCGAGGATACGGTATTCCGCTTCCTGGCCAACAATGTCAGCGAGTTTCACAACACTGAAATCTGCCTCAGCACCGCGCAGAGACAAAAGCTGGTCTGCTGTACCGCCTTGAGGAATGTCGGTGTACATGAAGTCAGCGGAATTGGCAAACGCCTGAGCACCGATGTGGTTGGAGGCCTGGGGGCCGTTGGTGGAGGCAAGCAGTTCACTCTTGGTGCCCTGGTTTTCCTGTCCGTACTTGACCAGTGCTTCCAGATCGGGGAAGCGGTCGTCATCGGCTCGCACAATGACGATGGAAGTCTCCGTCACGTGGTTGGCGATGGGCGCGAACGACTCTACCGTGTAGGTGCCCATCTCATTGACGATGGAGCTGGAGAAGTTCGGCAGGTTAATGAAGCCGATGGTCTGGCCGTCGGGATCGGCGTCTGCAAGCTGGGACCAGCCGATGGAGCCAGAACCGCCTTCGACGTTCTCAATGACGATGGTCTGGCCGACATACTTCTCAGCATACTTTGCAAGAACACGGGCTGTATTGTCAGTGCCGGATCCTGCCTTATAGGCGACGATCATGGAGACCGGGCCATTCGGTGCGAAGTCAGCACTGGCAACGCCGCAGAGAGCGAATGCCATGACCAGGCAGAGTGCAAGTGCGATGATCTTTTTCATGTTTTTCCCTCCTGTGAATAATTTTATGAAGATCACATAAATGATTATACTTTCCTAGTATTTATTTGTCAATGTTTACAATTCATTAATTTTCTAATGTCTGCAGCAGGCCATGTTTTGCCGCATAGTCCAGCAGTTTCCCGTTTTCCCGGTTGACGGAGCCGAAGACTTTCACCGTGCACAAGACGTGCTCACATTCTTTCAGGATTTTCAGTGCTTCCTCCGCTTTCGCTTCCGATATCGGTTCGTCGGCACAGTCTGTGATCACGACGGAAGCCAAAGCGCTTGCCACCGGCAGATCCATGTCGTTTTCCGGAAGAACGCCGACCGCAAACGGGACTCCCTCGCGCTGCAGTCTCCGATATACCGGAATGCCGCTTCCTCCACCCCCGATCACAAACACACAGGGCGGATCTGTATTTCGTTCCGCTTCCACTGTCCCTAAAACCGGATCAAAGCTTCCGTGCTCCACACCGTAGAGTTCCCTGATCGTCTCGCCGGAGAAGATTTCCTCGGGGCTCCCGGAAGCTGTGATTGTTCCGTTACGGACACAGACGATCCGGTCTGTGAACTTCTGCGCCAGTTCCAGCTCATGAAGCGACATTATCACTGCGATCTGCTTATCCCTGGCAAGCCGGCGGAGGATCCCCATAAACTCCAGCTTGTTCCGGATATCCAGAAAGGAGGTTGGCTCGTCCATCACCAGAAGCCTCGGCTCCTGACAGAGTGCGCGGGCCAGCATCACACGTTGCCTCTGTCCGTCGCTGATTTGGCAGAACTCTCTTTTTCGGATCTCCTCGATCCCTACTGTCCGGATTGCATCATCGACTTTCTCGCGATCCTGCTCGGAGAGGATACCCAACAAGCCTGTGTACGGATAACGCCCTGCTTCGATGATCTCTTCGCAGGTCATATATTCCGGATCAATTCTCCCTGTCAAAACAGCTGCGCTCTTTTTTGCGAGGTCTCGCTCCTTTATCTCGGCGAGTTGCGCATTTTCCAGTAAAACGAGGCCGCCGATGGGCTGCAGCTGCCGGATCAGGGTTTTTAGGATGGTGGATTTCCCTGCCCCGTTCGGCCCGATGAGGCACAGGATTTCCCCTGCCTCTACCCGGATCTCCACATCGTTTACCACCGGTGTATTACGGTAGCCGACGGTAAGCTGTTCTGTGGAGAGGATGGCTTCTCTCATCATCCCTCCGCTCCTCTCTTTCTGGTCATCAGCATCCAGATTACCACTGGAGCGCCGAAAACCGCCGTTACCGTGCTGATAGAGAGTTCGGTTGGCGCAAAGACCGTGCGCGCAATCAGGTCACACAGCAGGCAGAACACGCTGCCCCCCAGGAAACACGCAGGAATCATCAGGATCGGCTTTGCTGTTCGGAAGAAGCTGCGCATCAGGTGCGGAACCGCGATCCCGACGAAGGAGATAGGGCCGGCAAACGCCGTCACGCATGCTGATAGCACGCTGGAGAGGAAGATCAATGCAATCCGGAAACGCCGGATGTTGACGCCCATGTTCCGGGCGTATGCTTCGCCCAGCTGATAGGCCGCCATAGGCTTGGAAAGCAGGAACGCCAGAGCCAGGGCCGGGAAGACTGTTATTGAAAGCACCGCCACATCCGGCATATCGATCCCGGAAAAGCTGCCCATGGACCAGTTGTGGAGATTCACGATGTTGCTGTCGTCGGCAAAGGTTACAACAATCTCGGTAACCGCGGAGCAGACGTATCCGATCATTACCCCGCAGACCACCAGCAGTGCCATGCTCCTGAGCCTGTGGCTTGCCAGCAGGACCAGCCCCATGGAAAGCATCGCCCCGCAGAAAGCGGCAGCCACCATCGTTCCGGACTGCAGAACGATGCCGTGGTCAAGAAAGAAAACCATTACCACTGCGACAAAGAGTTTTGCTCCGGAGGAGATTCCCAGTACAAAGGGTCCGGCAATCGGATTTCCGAAGAAGGTCTGCAGCAGATAACCGGATACCGAGAGCGCGCCTCCCAGAATGGCCGCTGCAAGCAGACGCGGCAGACGGATATTCCGGATGATACGGGCTCCGGTCCCCTCCGTCTGTGGTTGAAGCAGCGAGGTGAACACCTCTCTCGGCGCAATGTTTGTACTCCCCGCCAGCAGGTTGAGGGCAAGAAGGATCAGCAGCAAGACCAGCAGGATTCCGAAGCAGCACCTTACCCGACTGTTTCCCGCCGTGCCGCCAGTGGCAGCAGGCGGTTTGATCTTGTTCACTGTTTTGCCTCCTCCCTGAACATCATATATTGTTCTCGCCCTTGTCGGGCGCTTGTTTTCGTCTTTTATCGTATCCGGTGCAGCCAGGTCAGCTGATCCTGTTCCTCCGCTTCACCACTCAGGATCGCATGGAGATCCGCGATTATCCCTGCTGTAGCGGAGCTCTGCTGGAACATGCTCTGTTCCGTGCACCAGACCTCACCGTTCTGTACGGCCTTGAATTCTTCAAACAGGCTGCTCTTCGAGAGCAGGTCCTGCATCCGTTCCAGGTCTCCGGAAATGGTACTGTTGTAGATCAGCACGTCAGCTTCCCGCGCCTGGGCATAAAAGGACTCCATCTGAATTGTCATCGTCGAGAGTGCGCTGTTCTCTTCCGGAAGATCCGTAAAGGGTGATCTGCCTCCCGCCAGCTCAATCATTTTTGTGACATAGTCACTGCTTCGCCGCACCACAGCGGCGCCGTTGGATGTGATATGGAAAAAAGCCGCCGTCTTTCCCGTCGGGACTTCCGAAACGGAATTCTCCAGCACGTTCACCTGTTCTTCAAAAAACGCGTCCGCTTCAGCCCGGTGCCCGGTCAGAAGCCCGTAAAGCCGGATCCATTCCACTCTTCCAAGTGGTTCCGGCTCATAACTGGAGTACTCAATGATTACCGGAAGGCCGAGTGCTTCCAGCTTCTCCTTAACCTCCGGGTTGTGGAGAATCATGGTGTTTTCAATCACCAGATCACAGCCTTCCTCCAGCAGCAGCTCATAATCCGGCGCGTTATATTTGCCGGTATACAGAATGCTCTCGTCCCGCAGGGCTTCCTGCATCTGTGGAATCCGCCAGGAGGACTCGTCGGTACTGGTGAAGCGGATCCTGTCCAGCGCATCGCAGTGCAGAAACAGATCGGGAACAGAAGAACTTGCCACGTATGCCCGCTCAACCGGGATGCGGATGATGGTCAGATCCCCGGCATCCGCAGGCAGTTCTGCTTCGCGTTCCAGCAGAAGATAGCGGTCCTTTCCCCCCAGTGTCAGCAGGGTGGAGCCGTCCTCTCTGCACTCGACCTTCAGCTGCTCGGCCGTGTACAGTTCCATCTCCGAGGCAGAATCTGCCTCGGAGTTTTGGAGCTGAAGACTTTCTGATGAAAACAGAAGACTGTATTCGATCTCATGCGGTTCACTCATGGCGATCGTGTCTGCAATCACTGCCATCGGCCGATCGAAGAAGCTGACGGGCATCTCGAAGGTGGAGGTATCCGTATCCGGAAGCGGAAGATATTTTGTCTCACCAATCCGCATGTAGTCATAGTTCCTGCTGCCCCACACGAGCGTCGCCGTGCAGCTGCCGTTTTCAACATGAAGCTGAGCCGGCGAAGCGAGTTTTGCCCTTCCGCTGCCGCCGCTGAGGCTCACCTCGACAAGATAGTCACCGTCAGCGAGGCCCAGACTCTCCGCTGTGACGAAGAAGCCTTCCCGGAACGCCTCGGTCGGCAACGAGTCTGCCCGGAAGAGCAGGGTGCGGTCATACCAGAGTTCCTTGTTCTTGCTGTAGGCAGCGCAGGAAACGCCTGCATCCAGTGCCTCGACCGGAATGGTAAAGCAAAATCTCCCCTCGCTGTCTTCCGTGTAGCTGATCCAGCCGCTTTCATCGGAGGTTGCCGCCTCCAGAGCCGTGCCCTGATAAACATAGAGATAGCTTGTCCCGCTCATAGTGATGGTCACAGAGAGTTCTCCGCCCGAAACATGCAGCACGGCATCCACAATGCGGAACATGGAAGAACTGCTGTCTACCGTGACGGTATAGTCTCCATCCAGAAGATTCTCTCCCGTAATCGGGACCATTCCCTCCTCCACGACATCTTCCACCGTGGTCATCTGGGATGCATCCGCCACCGCCGGTGAGGCGGCAGGTGCCGTTTCTGCCACAGCCTCTCCGCATAATGCAAACAGCATTACTGTGATCAGCAGCAGAGAGGCGTATTTTCTGATCTGTTCTATCATCCGAGTTTCGCCATGGCCTCCGCCGTGTGCTGAACAATCATCTGTTGGACCACATGAATCTGGCCGAGGCCTTCCAGGACGCACTCCACTTCATAGCCTGCCGCTTCGAACACAGACTTCCAGGAGCCTTCCTCGTCACCTGCCATATCATTGTTGGCGTGATCCCCTGCAACAATCATCATCGGGCGGAGAACAACGCGGTCGTAATCACCGGTCTGAACCATCTTCAGAACATCGTCGAGCGAGGGTTCCGCTTCAACAGTCCCGATGAAATAGTTTTCATACCCGGCATCAATCATCACCTGCTGCATCTTGGCGTAGATCTCGTTGGACTCAGCCTCGGTGCCGTGACCCATATAGACGATAGCGGTTTTTCCGTCATTATAGGCATCCGTGGCATCTGTGAGAAGCGCAGCCGTCATCGCGAAGTCCGCATCGCTGTTCACCAGCGGCTCGCCGACGGTAATACTATCGAAGGCATCTGCATACTCTGCCAGCTCGTTTACCAGATCGGTATACTAAAAGCCGTGCATCAGGTGTGTGGGCTGAACGACCAGGGTTTTGACCCCGTTTTCAATGGCACGGTCGAGTGCTTCGGTCACGTTGTCGATCGCTTCACCGTCTCTGCTCTTTACATGGTCGATGATGATCTGGCTGGTGAAGGCTCTCCGTACGCTCCAGTCGGGGAACGCATGCTGCAGGGCGCGCTCGATTCCGCCGACGGTCATGCGACGGCTGTCGTTGAAACTGGTGCCGAAGGACACGACCAGAATCTCTTTCTCACCGATCCCGTCCGCGTTGAGCGGATCATCCAGCGAGGCATCTCCGGTCTCATAGTTTTCTTCCTCTTCTTCGGCGTCTTCCGCCCGTGCTGCGACATTGCTGCTGCACCAGCCGGCGAAAAATGTGAGCATCAGGCTGAAGGTCATGACAAACGCGAGTAATCTCTTCATTTTCTCTTCTCCTTCTGTTACGGCTCTTCCGAGCCGTTTCTTATATTGCATCGCTGTTTTGAATCAGCGTTATGCACTTTTGGTACACCGTCCCAAAATCCATACCGCTCTCCTCCGGTCGGCACAGAAGAACGAGCTCAATGCCGGTCTCCCGGGCAGCTTCCGCCTTTTCCGGGAAGCCTCCCGGAACACCGCCGTCCTTGGTAACCAGGTATCGGATCCGGTACTGATGGATAATCGCTTTGTTCAGTTCGCTGGAAAACGGTCCCTGCATCGCAATGATGTTCCGGTGCGGGATGCGAAGACGTTCACAGGCCTCCAGACTCTGATGGCTCGGCAGAATTCTCGGAAAGAGACGTTCCGGGTCGATGGCGGCATAGGCTTCGAGCTCCTTCGCGCCGGTGGTCAGGAGGATGTTTCCCTCCCTCTGTCCGAGCCAGGCTGCCGCAGTCTCGGCGCTGTCAAAGCATTTTGCATTTCCTGCTTCACTCACCGGTCGCAGAAGGCGGAGATACGGAGTGCCTGTATTGCTGCAGGCCTCCCGGACGGAAGCGGTGACATGTGTCGCATAGGGGTGAGTTGCATCTATACAGAGCGCGCATTCCCAGAGAAGCGTCTGCTTCTCCGCTGGACTAAGAGGTCCTGTGCTTGTCTTTACACCGGGGATCTCTCCCTGCTCCTCACTGCCGTAGTCACTGGCTACACAGACGGTCACCTGTGCTCCGGCCTTCGCCAGCAGTGCCGAGAGTTCTCTGCCCTCTGTTGTTCCGCTGAAAATGACGAATCTCATATCCGATATCCTCTCGGCGTTACCATTTTCCCAAGGATCTCCCTGGTGCGGGTGGAACCGATAAACACCGTCGTGAACATATCCGCTTCTGCATTCCGAAGCTCTGACAGAGGGAGGATTCTCACGGTTTCTCCCAGTCTTCCGATGTTCCACGTCATGCCGCAGACGGTTTCAGGGCTGAGCTCTTCCAGCAGGATTCCGCAGGCCCGCTCCAGATAGTCTTTTCTGTGTCCGGAGGCGGGGTTATAGATGCATATGGCGAAATCTCCTCTTGCGGCACAGCGGAGTCTCTGCTCGATCAGTGACCAGTCGGTCAGCCGGTCCGAGAGAGAAATCACGCAGAAGTCGTGTCCCAGCGGAGCGCCAAGCAGTGCACCGCCCGACAAAGCCGCTGTTACACCCGGAATGATCTCAATCTCAATTGCTTCCGCTCCGTATTCCGGCATCAGCTCCAGAATCGGTGCAGCCATCCCGTAGACGCCTGCGTCCCCACTGCAGACAAGGGCAACTGTTCTCCCTGCGGCAGCATGTTCCAGACACCATTTGCAGCGCTCCACTTCGCCGGTCATCCCAGTGCTGTGGGTCTGTTTCTCCGGCCAGAAGGGCTTCAGCAGTTCGACATACAGGGTGTAGCCGCAAATCATATCCGCATCGTCGATGGCTGTACGCGCTGCTTCCGTCATGCAGCGAGCATCACCCGGTCCAATCCCGACAACATAAAGTTTTCCCATTTCACCAGCTCCAGTCAAAGCTTGTTTTCTGTTCCGCGAGTGCGAAAGTAACACCGTCCCGGGCGAATTTTCTCTCGATCAGGATTCCCCCGCTTTCCAGCACAGCAGCACGTTCGCAGACGTTGTCCACACCTACTGCAGCTTTGACGAAAGCTGAGGCGGAATAATCCCCCTCCGCACTTATTAGCTCCTCCACTTCGAAAAAGTGGATCGGCCAGTCGTGCCGCTCGCAAAAGCGGAGCAATCCCTCTTCCTCCGCCTTCAGGCTGACGCTGGCAGCTGCCCGTATGGCCTGTGGCAGGATGTTTCGCTCCTTGCAGAAGCGGTCGAAAATATGCTCCAAAGCTTCCGATACTATCCCTTTTCTGCATCCGATACCCAAGGTCAGGACTACAGGCACCAGCTGCAGCGCTTCCGTTTCCTGCCTGCGGTAGTCCACCACCACGTCATCCCCGGTCCCAAGCCGTACGTTCTCCGGTTCGGTTCCCACAACAGGCCAGCGGCAGCGGATGCCTGTCGGCTCACCTCGGAGGATTTTCCCGGAGACCTGTTTGATTCGGTTGGGCTGCAGAACCTTCATGCCCTGTCTCTTCGCCCAAAGATCCACGGCAAAGACCCCGTTCAGATCCGTCGCCGTAGTAATTACAGCAGTCCCGCCGGTTATTCCCGCAATGGTATCGGCCAGTTCGTTGGCCCCTCCCAGATGCCCGGAGAGTAATGGAATCACAAAGCGTCCCCGCTCGTCCACGACGATCACAGCGGGGTCCTCGGTTTTATTTCTGAGGCAGGAGGCAATAGCCCTGATAGCAATTCCCGCCGCTCCGACGAAGATCAGGCCCGCTCGTTCCGGGAAGGCTTGCTCCGTCCATTCGCTCAGGGTTTTCTCTCTTCCGGCACGACAGACTTCTCCTCCCATGGCTTCAGCCAGCTTTTCCGTCAGCCGTTCGCCACGATCTGTGAATGCGATATAGGCATATCCTTCTCTCATCCTGCACTTCTCCACGCATCAATCAGTGTTTTTGCTCCGGAGGTCCTTCCCAGCAGTCCGTGGACGTTTGAGAACAGCACTGCACCCACGCTGTAAGCGTCGGCACTTCTGTGTTCTAGTACCTGCTGGATTTCCGCGAGGAGGCTCTCCATCACCTTATCCTGCATCTGCGTCGATGCCAGGACATCCAGGCATCCGTCCGTTGTCACCTGGCTCATCAGTTTCTGGCAGACTTCCTGTTGGGCCCCGCAGAGGGCTGCATGGGCGCAGAAGAGCTCTCTGCGGCAGTCGGCCATACGGGAATGGGTGTTCATCACACCTCCCGCGAGTTTCACAAGTTTCCCAATATGGCCAACCAACAGGACCTCTTCCATTCCTTCCACTGCCGCGAGATCGAGCGCATCCCCGATGAAGTTAGAGCACTTTACTTTCGGAATTCTCTCCAGTTCTGGCAGCATTTTCCGCAGGAAGTCCAGCCCGTAGTTCCCAGGGGCAAGGATCAGCCTTCTGCTGCCGCTCACCGCCACCTGATGAATCTCCAGTGCGATGGTATCCACGATTGCCCGTTCACTCATAGGTTCCACAATGCCGGATGTCCCCAGAATGGAAATACCTCCCTCAATTCCCAGCATGGGGTTGAATGTCTTCGTTGCCAGAGCCTCGCCATCCGGAACCGTGAGCAGGACCTCCAGTCCGCCCTGATATTCCAGCTCCCGGCAGACATCTTCCAGTGCCCTTTGTATCATTCTTCGCGGGACGGAATTGATGGCTGCAGCACCCACAGGCTGGTCCAGTCCAGGCTTTGTAACACGGCCGACGCCTTTCCCTCCATCGATAAGGATTCCACTCTCTATCTTTTCGACGTGGGCCTCGATCAGGATCCCATCTGTCACATCCGGGTCGTCCCCGGCGTCCTTGCGAATCGCACAGACCGCAGTCTCTCCGTCCATCCGGCAGTACTCCGGTTCCGTCTCCACCGATAGTCCCTTGGGTGTCATCAGTCGGAGGCTCTTGGGCGTCTTTCCGCTCAGGAGCAGTTCTGCAGCGCCCTCGGC
>JAEEGL014665145.1_pt1 | contig 19438 bp, 16 predicted proteins | sample 9134231 | NCBI WGS metagenome assembly JAEEGL01 (sample SAMN16246548, study PRJNA631951) | gut metagenome | biome: gut microbiome; feature: rumen; material: fiber-attached | host: Bos | place: Iran: Karaj | collected 2018-10
AATAGTACTTCTGCTTTTTCTTCTTCATAATCAGAAATGTATTCCCCCACTTGAGGCATTTTACCAAATGATTTTAATTCTTCTTTAGAATCGTCTAAAATATAGACGTTTAGGTCTTTAGGACTATGGAATAAACAGATGGAAAATAGTATAGTTAGTAGATGGTTAGTTTTACCTGACCCTGGTAGTCCATAAACCAATACATTCCCAGAAGTTTCTAAATCAATAGTAAATATACTTTGTTCTTTATTTGATGGTTTATCATATTCTCCAATGATTGCTTTATACCGATAACTATCTGCTTTAAAATTATATTTTCTAATTATTTTGCTTAACGACAAGTTTTCTTCCAAACTAGGCAAATAAAGTATTTCTTTTTCGTCGTTTTTGCTTAGAGTTAATATATATTTGCATATATTATCTATTTCAGAGCCGTTATTTTTATTTAGTATTACCTTTTCTTCATTCGCTTCTTTATATATTATCCCACTATTAGTAATAAAATTAAGGGTATCATCTATTTTTTCGCTATATACTTCTTGGGGATTATAGAAGGAACTTCCTAATGCCCCTTGAACTTGTTTAAATGATTCGTTGTAACCAACTTCGTAGTAAAAGCGACCGGGATTACTAATACTGGCGGCTTCTCTTCTATTTAACACTTTTTCACTATCAATGAGTGATTGTACTTTTAAACTAATTTTTAATTTAGAATTATTTAATATTTGGTTATTTAATACTTCTGATGGTTTTTGGGTACATAATATTAAGTGTATACCAACGTAACTTGCGCTATAAATTAGATTTAAAAGATCTGATAAGTAGTCTTGATGTTGGGTATATAACTCAAAATACTCATAGCATATTATAAATAAGTGAGGAATTTTTTCTGATACTATTCCTTCGTTATATAGTTTCTGATATTTATATATATTCATGGTAATCTCATTAGTCTTTTTCTGAATATTAGTGAATAATTCTTTCCTTTTATTTATTTCGTTATTTAAATATATATAGAATCTATATAGTTCAGATTGTTCCAGTTCTGTCATGGTTCCTACGATATGAGGCAGATTATTTTTAAATGTTTTAACAAGGCCGGCGTTTTTATAATCAATCAGTATAAATTGAACTTCTTTAGGACTATAATTAATACACATAGATGTTATATATGTTTTTAGTAGTTCCAACTTCCCTGATCCAACCATTCCCGAAATCAAACAATTTGGCCCTTGTTGATGTTCGTGAAGATTCATCTCAATTATCTCATTATTATTTGTAGCACCTATCGGGCATCCTAGTGATAATAAGGTATTATTCTTTTCCCATCTATCAAGTATATTTAATTGTTCTACTTTTCCAACTTTGTATAGATCTAAAAGAGATATTTCTTTTGGTAAAGCAGTCTTCGAATTATACTCTAGCACAGGTAGATTGGCCATTTTCTTAACTATATTGTATATATCTATTTTTTTAGAGAAATCCGGTTTAAATGTATTGGGTATTCCGCCATTTCCCTTTATATTTTTGGAAGCTATTATGTCTTCTTTAACTTCTATATACGTTTTATATTCAATATACTTTTTGTGTCTTTCAAATGACAATAGAGAAAAACCATAATTATCTCCGCTTATTATTTTGTTGATTATTTCGTAATTTAATATATCCTGCAATCTATCAGTTATAATTAAATAATAATTATTAAAAGATGTATAGTATTCTTTATTATCTTGAATACTGCTATTCTTTAATTTTTGAATTCTGTTTTGATATGCCTCTTCTAAGTAATTAATTATATTATTAGTATCGATTTTATCATAAGCAAAGAACCTTATTTCATTTTGATTATCATCTACATGGGGAAGGAATTTATAATTATTCCAAAGATTACAGTTTTCTTCTGATACTAAGAATACTAATTTAAGATTATTATTATGAAAAGAGATTAATTGTAGAAGAAGCATTTCAATATAGGAATTATAGTAATCTTCTTTGATTATTATTGGTAAGAAGCTATTCTTTGTTAAAGATATAGGAATAGGAGTATTTTTCATAGATAATGAATAGTTTTGGATATCATTTAGTTGTTCTTTTAATATAGGATTTTCATATGTAAAACTAAGTTTATGGCTATCTATGTTAATATCAGCTTGTATGTCGCCTGTACCAAATCTAAGTGTTAGAAAGTCATCGCTATCGATATCTCTGTTCCATATTGTATTATCTAATACTCTTTTTTGCCACTCTTCGCTACTTGGATATTTTCTTTTTATATAGTTTGCTTTTTTAGTTACGAAATTAGCAATTGTTTCTTTTTGTCTTTTTAAATATTCACTATATAAAAGTATTCTTTTCCCTTCTTTTTTTTCGTTGCTACTTTTTTGAAGTATTTTGATGAGAAAAGGAAATATTATGGAGCAAAATATTAAGAAGATACTTATTATTATGAGATTCTTTTCTTCTTTGATACTACTGCTTTTTGAAGCAACAGAAAGAAACACTGTTAGGAGTGTTGCTAATGAAGTTATAGCAAGAGTAAAAGATGCTCCTAGTGCAATAAAATAGTATAATTCATTATTCTTTTCTGGTAATGGCGGATTTTCTAATACTATTGTTTCGCTGTCCTCTAATTCTTCTGCTTCTTCTTTTTTCTTTTGATCAAATTCTTGGAGTTTTACATTTTTTTTATATGTATCTTTATACTTGTTAATATCAAATTCTGGAATATATATTAGACAATTAGGGAGGTAGTTTAATCTAACGAATCCCTTCATCCAGATTAATTTTAGACCGCCGATGAATAATTCATCTCCATAATTTAGTTTTGTATTATTAGCGGTATTCTTATTTATATACACAGGAACTTTTTCTGATTTTACAAACCATTCGTTTTCAATTTTATTTATTTCTACAATAGTTGTTTTGAATAAGGGCTCTTTTAGAGATATTTCATTGCTGGGGCTTTGACCAATTCTTAGCGTTGTTTTTTCTATAGCATAATCTTGATATTCCATTTCGTTAGGTAGGCAGTATAAATATAATTCTTCCCCTGTATCATTTATTATTAGTTTATAATTCTTATATATTTTAAGTTCTATCTTTTCAGCACTTCTATCATTTTCATATAAATTCATATTAAGATTGCTATTTATAATTAGTTTTTCTTTATTCTTAACAATAATTATATTTTTTTCTTCGTTGTCAATTGGAGAATGGTATTTAATAAGATATGTATCTTCTATTGATTCAGGAATTATATATAGTTTTAAATTGTATTTATTACCAATAGCTAATTTCATACTAACCACTCTCTATCCTTCTAGATTATTATAGCATAAAAGGATGACTTTCATCATCCTTTTTTTATTTTGGTTCTTTTTTAGTGATAATTAATAGTGTTAAAAATGGGTTGCTCATCATTATTGGTAATACATAGCGGAAATAAGTATTGGCTGGCGAAGCTATACATACTAATAAGGTTATTAATGAAGGTGCTAGACAGATAATGTCTTTAAATCTTTTCCTATTAAACAAATAGTGGATTAAGAAGAGTAATAGCCAAGTATTTATACCAATATTTGCTAACAATCCTATAAATGGTATATAAGGGAATAGGACTCCATAACCTGAAATAATAAAACGAAGTGTCTCTAGGGAATTAAAATGATAATCTATATTATCCTCTTCTTTTAGCTCTGTACGATATTTATGATATATGTACCAATTAGTTTTTAGTGGGCAGAAATAGCCATATATATTCCCTATCGTAGCTTCAATATAAGTAACGGGATGTTTTAATAGCCCTTTAAACCATACTCCTAGGTATGCTTTTAAATCTTTTTTGGAAGAATCCTTATTAAAAGTGTTTTTTACGGGGTCAGATAACTCTGGTTTGTAATTCTTTTTTATTTTTTTATAGTTTAGTACACTATTAATGATTTTTTTATCTTTTTCGCTCAAGTCTTTTTCATGATAATTAATATATCTAGCTGTCTGTTGGAAAGGTATTGATAAAGCCTCTCTAATGCTCGTCGGTGTTACTTTTAGACTTGGTAAAATAATGCTGTTATAGGTTTTATAGCTTCCAAATACAATTAAGATTATAATCAAGTATTTTCCTACTTTTTTATTATTAATTAATAAGAAAGGAAAAGATAGTAGGAAGGTATATATGCCATTGTTTCTGAAAAGGAAAAGTAACACTGCAATAATGATAATTTGAATAGATTTTTTTATAGTTATTCCTTCTTTTAAAGTACTATGGAGAATAATCAAATATAAAAGGAAATAGCACGTATACAAGCTGTCTTTAACTAAAGTAATAGCATAAAACGGGAAAAATGGAACAAATGAATATATCATTAGTAGTATTAGACGATAGTGATAATTAATATTATTTTTCTTTAAATAGTAAATGCTATATGAAAGCGTAAATATGAAAGTACTTGCTTGAAGAATGGTAAAGAGGAAAAAGCCAAAGTTGGTGCTAAATAATTCTTTTCCAATTTTAATACAAGTTCCTAGTAGAATTGTGTGAAAATATGGATGGTGATTAGTTATTATTTGAGTACTGTCAATTAAGTTTACGTAATATGAATATTTATTATCTATTCCAAAGTATTGTTTTATTTGGAACACATTATCTTTGTTAATTATTCCTGGATAATAAGCAATTATGTATGGTAGCCAGCAAATAAACATAACTATTATACTAAATAGTATTGGATGTTTATCAAAAAGGATTAGTAATTTGTTCTGAGGATTAGAGTCTGGGAATTTATATTTGTCTAGATACTTACTCGATAAGATTAGGATGTATTTAAATAAGAAGAAAAGCATGATAAAACTAATAGTTGAGATAAGTATATTTATTATGGAATTGGTGATTAAGGAGAAATCACCATTAACCATAAATGATAGACCAATTATAATAAATAAGGAATATAAAATACTTAAAATATTGATAGTTCTCTTTTCCATGTTACACCTCTATCATAACGAGTATAATACTATTAGAATATTTATACAAGATGCTATATAAAAAAGATCATTTCTGATCTTATCTATATTTATTCATTTGAGCCATTACCTGTTTTACTTGTTTTTGAGAAGGTTTTCTTCCCATTTGGGACATCATCGCTTCAATCATTTTTTAGTTTATTGGAGGATTCTCTTCTAGTTGTTTTTTAAATACGTGTTTAGCAATAAAGAATCCAATTACTAAGCCAACGATAAGTCCGATTATGACATATAAGATATCTAATAACATTTCTTCACCTCGCAATAATATTTTATATTATAAATTCTTTTTAGACAAGTATATTTATACAGTCTCACTTTGTTGTTCTGAAGCTGGTAAAACTGTTGCGGTTGTTCCATCGTTAATACTGATATATTCTTCTATTTTGCCTAGTATAGCTTCGTAATTGAAGTTTAGTCTTTCTAAAACATCTTGTTTAGGTGCGCTCACGCCAAATTCATTTATACCAATAGTGTATTTGGTGAAGTAGTTCCAGCACATGGTAGAACCAGCTTCAATGGTAATTATTTTAGCTGTTTTTGGCAATATTTGTTCTTGATATTCTAACGGTTGTTTTTTAAATAGATTCATCGATGGCATAGATACTATTCTAGTGTCTATACCTTTGGCTCTTAATTCTTCACTTATTAAATAAGTAGTAGTAATATCGATTCCGGTAGATACTAAGATGGCATCTAACCTTATTTTTTCACTACGTAATATATATGCGCCTTTGGCGACTTTTTTTCCATCTGTTCCAGCTAAAATATGTGCTTCATCTTTGGATAGAAAAATTGAGGCGGGAACATTATTGTGAGTAATATATTCCCATACTCCTATTACTTCATTTATATCACACGGGCGAAAATCTATCATGTTAGGAATGTTTCTTATATTTGCCAATTGTTCAATCGGTTGATGAGAAGGTCCATCAGCACCAATTGATACGGAGTCATGAGTAAATACATAAGTAACTGGTAAATTCATTAGACAAGTCATTCGCATGGCTGGTATTAGGTAATCAGCAAAACATAAAAAACAAGAAGCAAAGGTTTTTATACCACTTAAAGATAAGCCATTTAAGATTGCAGCCATTCCATGCTCTCTAACTCCAAAATAAATATTTCTTCCAGCGGGATACTTTTTACTCATTTCGATTTCTTTAAACAATTTAGTGTGAGAAGATGATGAAACGTCGGCGCTGCCCCCTAAAAAGAACTTGGTTCTTTCGGATAATAAGTTCAACATTTTAGAGTTAGATTCTCTTAGTTCTTCGTTATAATCGTTTTGGATTCGAAAACTTTCGGAATTAATTTGAGCACCGATATCTTTAGTTTCTAAAAAATGGATAATTTTCTTGGCTCCGTCACTTCCGTTAGATTTTAATTCTTTTACTAATTTCTGCCAACTTGTATATTCGTTATTAATTCTACGAGCAATGGAATAACGCATGTATTTTACAGCATTTTCGGTTATTTCCATTGGGCCAGTATTTATTTTATATTTTTTTCGAATGGCTTGAATATCGTCATTTGTTAATGCTTTTCCATGAACAAGGCTCTTACCTTCGTTGATTGAGCCTCGGCCAATAACGGTCTTTATTTCTATTAGGGTCGGTTTCTTATTGTATTTAGCTCTCTCTATAGCTTTATCTATTTCACTTACGTCGTTTCCTTCTTTAACATAATCTACTTCAAAGCCCATCGCCAAGTATTTTTTTATTATGTCTTCAGAAGAAGATAGTTTTAAAGGCCCGTCTAAAGTTACATCGTTGGAGTCGTACAATATTATTAAGTGGTCTAATACCAAATTGCCGGCGATAGCGGCTGCCTCTTCCGCTACGCCTTCCATTAGGTCTCCGTCACTAGCAAGCACATATGTATAATAGTCAATCAGTTTTTGCTTTGGCATTGCATCTTCAGCTAGAGTTCTTAAATATTTTTCGGCGATAGCCATACCGACAGCATTAGCAACCCCTTGGCCTAGCGCCCCGGTAGAAATATCAACTCCAGGTGTTTTTCCTAATTCTGGATGCCCTGGCGTTTTAGAATCGAGCCGGCGGAAGTTAACCAAATCATCTATAGATATATCAAATCCCGCCATAAATAAGGTTGCATATAGCAGAGAGGAGCCGTGTCCTGCAGACATAACAAAACGATCTCTATTAACCCAATTTGGATCGACAGGATTTATTTTTAAATGATTAGCATAAAGGGAATATATTATGGGAGCTGCACCTAGAGCAATCCCCGGATGTCCACTTCCTGCTTGGTTAATCATATCGACGCTTAATACTCTTAAACTATTTAATGAATGTACTAAATCTGGATTCATTAAACACACCTCTATTCTTCTTTATTATAATATATTTTTAGTTTAAATAAAAGGAAATAAAAAATGTTCTTTCGAACACTTTTTTAACTTTTAAAAGTTTTTTCTAAACATGGTAATTGATAAAGTCCATTACCTTCTACTGATTCGCCAATCTTTTCAAAGCCTAGCTTGGTAAACATTCCTCGGGATGCAATGTTATAATCCCTTACATGTGCTGTTATAGAGCATTTCTTTTCTTCTGCTATTGTAATAGCTCTATTCATTAGCATAGTACCAATACCTTTGTGGTGATAGCTTCTCTTTACAGCGATTTGCAGAATGTAGCATACTCCATCTATAATACCAAGTGAATTAAAGCCGACCGGCTCGCCGTTATCATAGGCAATTAGTAAGAGACTCGAATAATTTACTAAGCCTGTGTAGTTTAGGGTTCCTCCGTTTGTTCGGAGGTTTTCAGCGGTTATGTTTTGATCTAGGTATTCACATATTTCTTTAATGCTTTCTTTTTGAGGGTTAATCTCTTTAATCTCTATCATATTCTTTCTTTTTTTCCTTCTCTTTTTTCAATATTTTCTTAGTTAGAGTATAAAGCTTTTCCATGGCTTTATCATTGTTGTTATGACTCATGTTTTTTTTCATTCTTGCTATAATACTTGGTTGTTCTGATATTAGTTTTATATATTTTAAAAAACCTGTAGGAGTTTTGAACATTCTACCAAAACCATTTCTTACAAAGTACTTATAATTTGCTCTTTCTTGTCCGCCAGAGCAGTTAATCATTATGACTGGTTTTTTGAAATATAGGCTTTCTGTAGTTTGAGCTCCGCCTGGTTTAGAAACTACAAAGTCGCATATTTGTAACATTTCCGGTACGTTTTTAACAAAGCCGAAAGTCTTTACGTTATCTACTTCATAGACTTTAACCCATTTATCAACTCTAGCTTTAGCTTTTGTGTTACGACCAGCTATATAAATGATATCTAAATCTAGATTACCTTTTATTAATTTTTTAATATACGGAAGGGAATGAGTCCCTCCGTTCCCTCCTCCTCCAAAGAATAAACATATTGGGCGAATGCCGCTAAAGCCTAGCTTTTTTCTGTACTTATTCATATCAAAAGTGGGGCTAGAAACAGGATGAATTGGTATACCAATTGGTTTAATCTTATTCTTTTCTACACCTTTATAAACCAAGTAGCCAACTTCGTCTTTATCTGCTACAACTATTGCGTCTTCGTCTTTATATCCCTTTAACCACATAGCTTGGGTTTCATAATCCGTTACTACTGTTATTAAACGACAATTTGTTATTCCCTTGCGATTGTAATAATCTATTAGGCTGCTTCCATAAAAATGGGTCGAAATAACTAAATCAGGGTCGAAATCTGTAATTACCTTACGCATTCTTTTATTTTTGAATAGTTGTAAAGATATTTTTGTTGCATAAGCACTATTTAATTTATTATCGAATAGGTCATATATAAAAGACCATCCCATTGGAAATCTTAAGAGGAAAAAATCGGTGGCTTTTTGGCTGGCTTTTCCCAGAATAGGAAGTGAGTATTTGAGTAAGTCAATAGCCATAATCTCTAACTCTTGGTCTTGCTCTTTGAAGTATTTTTCTATATATTCAGCTATTGCTCTATGGCCATTACCATACATGCAATAAGCTAATAATATTCTTTTTTTCATATTCATCACTATGTTTATTATAACATTTTTTGGAAGTAATAGAAATTAAACTTTTGTTTGCCAAACAAACTATCTTATGTTATCATTTACTTGAGGTGTTATTATGCAAAAGAAAAAAGAATTAACAAGACGACAAAATGATGTTTTAAATTATATAAAAAAGTATATTTCTGAACATGGATACCCACCTGCTACTAGAGAAATAGGTCAAGCGATTGGTTTATCTTCTCCAGCTACAGTTCATACACATATTAAAAAATTAGAAGATGCTGGTTGTATTAAGAAAACCAATTCAAAATTTAGAACTATTGAACTATTGGTTGATAATGAATATGAAAACAAAAAGAAAGATGTAATTAAGGTTCCTTTACTAGGTACTGTGGCTTGTGGAAATCCAATTGATGCTATTGAGAATCCTGATGAATGGTTTTCGTTACCAGCTTCATTAATACCTGCAAAAGATGAAGTGTTTGCCTTATCGTGTAAAGGGGATTCGATGATTAACAAGGGAATATATGATGGCGATATAGTAATAGTAAAAAGATGTAAAATTGCTCGCAATGGTGAAATGGTTGTAGCATTAACCGATGATAATGAAGTTACTTTGAAGACGTTTTATAAGGAAAAGGGATATATCAGATTACAACCCGAAAATGATACTATGGATCCTATTATCTTAGACAACTGTACTATAATAGGTAAGGCAATAGGACTATATAGAAACTTATAAAAAAAAGAATAGTTTTTTAACTATTCTTTTTTGTTTGGTGTGATAATACTAGCCTTGATGGTTGATTAATTGGGAATTTAATATTTCATATTCTTTGCCATGTGGTATTGCCTTACCTTTTTCTATTATTTGATTTAGTTCTTCTTTTGTAAACCAACCTACTTTGCTTACTTCATCTGTTTGCAAGCTAATGTTATCTAGATCAATGTCAGCATATATTATATAAATTGTTACCACTTCACGACTATATACCCCACCATTATTTAGTACTTCTTGAATCTTGCCGGCTTCTTCAACTTCATATTGGTTTATGTTTAGCCCTAATTCTTCTTCTAATTCTCTGCTAGCGGCGTTGAGCGGGCTTTCTCCAGCTTTAATATGGCCTCCAACGGCAATGTCCCACATACTAGGATATAAAGATTTAGTAGAGCTCCTTTTTTGCAATAGGGTTTGGCTGAGATCTTTATTTATAATTATGATGTGTATCGAACCGTGCCATATTCCTTTTTGATGGGCTAGGCTTTTTAAAACTCTCTCCCCTGTTGGCTCGCCCGTAAATTGGTCTACAACATCTATCATTTCCGCCATCGTAGTTCCTCCTTATTATCTATTTATAGAATATCATGTATACACAGAAGGTGATATATAGTAACAAGCAGATGAAACCGTTTATATGATCACTTTTTTTGGTTTTGCCATCTACTCCTAGAGCCATAGCGGTAAAGATACCACTTATGAGCCCCCCTATATGACAGAAATTATCTATTCCTGTAACCATTACTCCTATAAGTAGGTTTATAGCTATAACAGGTATTATTTGGGTTTTTAGGGCATTACCTAGATATAGGCGATAGTGATATCCAAAGTAAGCTAAAGCTCCCAAAAGGCCGAATATAGCACCTGAAGCACCTGCTGATATAGCATTCACACCTATACCGATTGCTGATAGTAATCCCCCACAAATACCACTTACTAGATAAATAATTATATATTTTGTTTTACCATAGTAATTCTCTATTTGCGTTCCTATTATGTATAAAGAATACATATTTATTAACAAATGCAATAACGAGCCGTGTAAAAACATATAAGTTAATAAGCGCCATATTTCGCCGCTTTGTAATAGAGTTATATTATTGGCACCAAGTAAAGCAAGTATGTTTGTAGGGACATCAACAATTGCTGGTATTCCGCCAAACATTAGAGTTATTACAAAACCGATTGCACATAACGCCATTATGACTTGTGTCACATATATTTTCTTCGGGCTGAATATTTTTTCGTATTGACGGTTTTCTTTTTCCGTCTTCTCGTTAATATCTTTAGTAACATTAATCATAAGATCTATGCCTTTAGCATCTTTTAGAAGCTTTTCATTAATGTTTGGAAAGGCCTCTAAGATGTTTTCGTCAGTTATTTTCCTGTCGTCGAAGATTGGTGCATCGACAATATTTTTTACAGATTCTAATTTTAAATCTTCGTTTAAATCCAAGAAAATATTTAGAGTATTAACGTTAAAAGAAAGTGTCTTCTTCTTTATTTGTTTTACAATACTTTTTGTCTTATAATGATCAAAATCCAATTGTTCTTTATTAAAAATGTTATTGGAATTGATTCTCACTATATAATATGGTCCTTCCCTATTCTCTAACCATATTTCATCTTTTACACCATTTACCACAATGGGATTATAGTTTTCTTCGGTGATAAAGTAATGAACTAAACGCATTATTAGTTCTTCTTTTTTATCCATAACTATTATGCTCATATTGTCCTCCTATTTTTCTTCTAATTTACTTATAAATTCTGCAAATTCATCAGGCAAAGGACATTCAAAATGCAATTCTTTACCAGTAATTGGATGATTGAATGTCATCTTAGCAGAATGTAAATACTGTCCAAAGCTAGTAGCTTTTTTTGTATTATATACAGGGTCATTATAGATTGGATAACCTATATATTCCATATGCACTCTTATTTGATGAGTACGCCCCGTCTCAAGTATACAACTAACTAAGGTATATCCTTTATATCTTTTTATAACTCTCATATTTGTTATAGCTGTTTTACTATTTTTATCGGTTACAGCCATTTTCTTACGATCTTTTTGCGATCTGCCTATTGGAGCATCAATCGTTGCTGAATCATGAGGAAATTCTCCACATAATAGGGCAATATATTCTCTTTTTACTTTTTTATTCTGAAAGTAATCACCTAGTATTTCGTGGGTTTTATTGTTTTTGGCAACCAGTAATAATCCAGATGTATCTTTATCAATACGGTGAACTATTCCTGGCCTTTCTTCGCCATTTATATCACTTAACTCTTTTGTATAATGCATTAGACCGTTGGCAAGTGTATTATTTGTATTCCCGCTTCCTGGATGAACAACTAACCCTGAAGGTTTATTGATAACAATTATATCACGGTCTTCGTAAACTATATCTATTGGAATATCTACTGGCTTTATATCGCTTTCTTTAATAAATCCCTCTTTAATCGTGATTATATCATTTTTTTTAACCTTATATGAAGCTTTTTCTTGTTTATTATTTACTAGTATGTAATCTTGTTCTAGCATGTTTTGTATAATGCTACGACTATAATCCGTATTATTACTCAAATATTTATCTAATCTTATATCATTATCTTTTACTTGTATTTCCATCACTATCTTCCCCTTTTAAGATGGCATATATCAATAGTATAACACTTACTACTATGGCAATATCACTTATGTTAAAAACCGGATAATTATAATTAATTATAGTAAAATCCAAAAAATCTCTTACATATCCAAGTAGCAATCGATCCGCTAGGTTTCCGCTTAGTCCTCCTAATAATAATCCAAAAGCAATGCTATTACGCGTGTTTTTTTTAAAACCTTTTAAGAGACTAAATATTATGACAACGGCTATTATTGTTATTCCTATTAGTAACATTTTGTTACCTGAAAAAATTCCCCATGCAGCACCTTTATTATACACCAGTGTTAGTCTGAAAAAATTTTTAATAATAGTAATATTATGTAAGGCAAGCATCTCTTCCATTACTATTTTTGAAATTTGATCAACTATTAAAGTTATAATAGCAACTATAAATAGTTTCTTATTCATTTTCCACCTCGTATTACAAATATAAAGAGGATTTTCTCCCCTTTTACTTATATTTATTCTCACTAAATTCTTCAAATATGTCGAGAAGGTAGTCCTTTCTAGCAATGGCATCAAGCCAGCTTTCTGGAATAGCATCATATCCATATATTATCCCGGCTAAAGCTCCAGTTAAGGCACCGATAGTATCGGTATCATTGCCAAGATTTACAGCGCCAATTATAGCTTCTGTAAATGACTCGCTTTTTAGCATCACCCATATGCATGCTTCTAAAGAATCTACTATGTATCCAGATGAGTTAATATCGTTAACTACTAATTTCGATATATCTTCCTTTATCAACCTAGAATATACTGCTTGAGTTTCTTCTTGGAACATCGTATAATCGACACATTTTGTCATACTGTAAGCTGAGTATTTATCTTTTCCGTTTAAAAGAAACATAACTAATCTTACATATATATAGCAACCCATAATACTTATTTCATGAGCATGAGTAATAGACGATAGTTTTTTTACTAATTCTAAGACCTCAAAATCTTTTAATTTTTTTTCTACAGCATAAAAAGCTAAGGGAATGATTCTCATCAAAGATCCATTACCATTGCTGTTGATATCTGTCAAACCAAATTTATCTGGATCCTCTTCACGATTATTAGCATATTCTTCTAAAGCCCTTCTAGTTGTATTTCCTATATCAAATACTTCTTTATGTGGGGTGTAATCGGCATGATTCATCCATAATAGAAACTTATCTGCAATATCTTTAATATCTAAATCACATTTAGCATTTATTGAATCAATTGTGGCGATCAACATGGAGGTATCATCAGACCATGTACCTTCCGGAACATCATAAGTACCATGCCCCAGCATTTTGGTTACCGGATTATTAAGTAACTCTTCACGAGGTTCAAATTCTACTGGGACACCCATGGCATCGCCAATGACAAACCCCATAAGGCTATCAATGTACTTCTCCTTCATAAATACCACCCACCTAATGATATTATACTATAAAATCATGATTTTTATAGTTTTTTCTTTATTTAAGGCATTTTTTCGCCAATATTTCACCTGTGTCGAGGCTAATTAGAGACAAAATATGGTTATTGTAAATAAGACAAGTGCTTTCGTTATGATTGCGAGGTAATCCAACGCTACCAGGATTGATATGCTTATCAGACAAATCATAGATATGAGTATGTCCTACAAAGGCGTAATTATCATCTAATAAATATTTATATTTATAGTTGAGGTGCCCGTGAGTTATAAAAAAACTATGTTCATCTAAATCAATTTTATCAATTTCGTTTACGACGGGGAAAAGGAGTTTATCTATTTCATAATCTCTATCGCAGTTACCTACTACAGATATTGTAATATTTGCCCTTTTATTTAGCAAGCTAGCAACCCCGTTTTCTTCTGCTTGATTATAATAGTAGTAATTATGAAGTAGATCCCCAAGTAAGATTATTTTATCAAAGTTTTCTTTTTCACATATTTTATCTAATTTTTGCATATATTCTAGATTCCCGTGAATATCGGATGCGATTAGTGCTTTCACTATTTCTACTTCCTTTTTAGAAAAAAGACTTTTGCAAGTCTTTAATCGTACATTTTCTTGCCCAAATCTAATCCCTCTAATTGAAGGGCGATGATAATGCTTTTTATTTCTTTATCAGTTAGGTTAAACTTTTTTAAATCTTTTCTTTTTAGGACCCAAATATCTTTAATACAGTTTATATTGTTTTCCAAGAGTTTTTTTGTCACCTTGTCAGATAGATTCATTTTTTTTATATTATCTTCTAGGTTAAGCATTATTACACCTTCTTTTAGTACTTTTATTATATCATTTATAAAAATCTTTTGTAAGTGTTTCTTTTTAAGCCTTTAGCTCGAAGTTATAATCTTGGTTAGAGAACTTCGAGTTACTATCAATTCTAAAAGTCATCTTAATGTCTGTGTCTACTGATATATCGGTACTTTTTTTAGTGTCATAATCAAATACTGAATATGTATGCCCAGAAAAACTCATTATTAAAAAACCATTTTCTTTTTTATAAGTCCCGTAATAAGAATCACCAGCCCTATCAAGGGTAATATAGGTATAAAAAGCACAGGTATTATCTTTATTGAGTGTAATATAGCTATATGTAGTTGATGGGCATCCAGAAGAAAGATTACATTTACTTAAAGAGTAGATTCCTATTTTGAGTTCTTGATCCTTAGTTTTTATCTCATCAAAGAAGGTAGAATCGAGATCTTTAGAAATAGCAACAAGATTTTTTAAATCGTTAACTCTTATTGTTCTGTTACTAGTATCAATTAGGGCAATACTATAATAAGTAAAACCCGCATGACTATATTCTAAACTATGAACACCACTATACATTCTTTTTATGGCACATTTATTGTGGCATTCTATGGTATTACCATCTATGGTTATACTATCGTCTCCCAGTGTTTCGAAAATAATATTTTTTATTACTCCTATCTTTGTCTCTTCATTATAAACGTTTTTAATTCTATAACTAATTGATTTAGATATTCTCCGAGAAAGAATATCGGTTTTACCATTAATGTAGAATTCAATATCTTTGTTAGTTAGGGTACTGGTTCCATAATAGTACTTATTTATAAAATCTTCTTTGCTACTATATTTATTTGTATTTTCATAATAACGATCATAGATGTTTTCAAGGTTTTTCTTATTAAACATTAAATCTGTCATATTTTTTAAACTCTTAGTGGTTAGATAATCTTTGTCTTTTAGATATAAATCATCATGAACACGATCAAATTTAAAAGAATTAAAGTTTTCTAAAATACTATTTTCTTTAATCTTATCGTAATAGCCATATACATAAATCAGATAAGAAAGGACAGTCATAATAATAAAAAGTAATAAACTAATAATTAGGGTGACTATTAGATGTTGATGTTTATTAACCCATTTAATCATTTTATCACTTCCTTTTTTATTTTATTTCATAGCTTATTATTTCTAAATTTCCTAATTTAATATCATCAATACTTGAATTATTTAATAATCTAAATTTGAAAATGACTGTATTATAGTTTTCTTCAGCATCATTAACACTTATTCGAGCTTCATATATTCCGTTATTGTTAGTTAATTCTTCTACTTTTCGAAGTTGAATTGGTCCGGTAAAACCAGGATTTTCATCAATAACAAAATCTTTACCTTCATATTTATATGTTTTTAACCATTCTCCTGTTATATCGCTAAGTTTTAAGTCTCTATTGAAGCAAGTTTTAGCATATTGTCTAACTTTATCAAATGAATAAGCTCTATTTGCGCCTTGAGAAGAGATATAGAAAATATCATCAGTTATAACATCGGCATCAGCGCAATTATATCCTGGATCAGGTTGACAATAATAAATATAATCATTTTTATTAAATGTGTATCCAAATTCTGTCCAAGTTGGATTTGCTACCGCTTGAATAAAGAAAGCAATAATTTCATTTGGAACATCACTTATGGATGTATAAACTGTAGGTTTCCATTGGTAACGATTTCCTATTCCAGTGAATGTTCTAATAGCATTGGCAATTTGAAAAATTCTTTTGTAGGTTGGATTGGTTTCTTCTTCTACTATTTCTTGCTCTTTAGGAGGAGTATTATTTGTAGAAGGTTGCTCTATAACTTCTTTTTCAGTTTCTTTACTTTCTTTTTCGGTACTTTTTTCTATAGTACTTTCTTCTTCTATACTTTCTTCATTAATGTCATCTATTATTTCACTAGCATTTTCTTCAGTATTAGCATTTAATTCATTTTTCTTCGCACTATTAATAGCAACGATAGATACTATTCCTACTGTTAGTATTACAGCAATTATGAGTATTATCAATAATATTTTTTTAAATTTTTTATTATCTGTATTATTCATATTATTCTCTACATTCATTTTATTACTTCTTTCTATTTAATTTATCAATATACATTTTTATGAATAACCAAATGGTAAATATTGTTGCTAATATTACATATAAGTAGAATAAGAATTTTTGTTCAGAATTAATTACTTCCCCACGAGCAATTAGAGAAGCTCCAATTATAAAAGCAACATCTAAGGCACATACAACAATGCGATGAACCATTTTTTCTAAACGATCTATTTGTTTAGAAGAATCACTTATTTCGACATTTAATTTAGTTTCACCATTATTAAGTTCAGTTAAAGCGTTATGGATGTCTTCTGGTATTTCTAATAAATGTTTAGTATTTTTTAATAATTTATAAGCGTCTTTATTAATATTCTTTTTATTAAATATATTACTTATTTCTTCTTTAGATGCTCTATTTTTAATAACTGAAATTAAATTAATTTGCGGACTTATTATTTCTAAGGTTCCTTCTATTACAATAATACCTCTAATTAACATCGTAATATCTTTAGGTAAAGATATTTTATAAGTAATTAGTAAACGCATTACATCTTTTATAAAAGAAGAAATATTGATATCTTCTAAAGGAGTATCTTTGTAATTATTTAAGATATTGTTAAGTTCTTCTCTTAATTTATAATGATCTATTTTTCCTCTTGGAGTACCAAGAGTTAAAAGATTTTTTTCAACCCCTTTAATATCTTCATTAATGATAGAATAGACGGTCTTATTTAATAAATCTCTATTTTTATTATTAAGTCTTCCCATCATACCAAAATCAAGAAATACTATTTTTCCTTCTTTTATAAAAATATTATCGGGATGAGGATCAGCATGGAAGAATGCTCCATCTAAAGCTTGATATAGGTAGTTATTAGCAAGTTTATTACCAATTTCTACTAAATCATAGCCTTCTTTTAATAGTTTATTTTTATCATAGATATTTATACCATCAATATATTCCATAACTAATACTTTTTCAGTACTTAAGTTTCTATATACTTTTGGTACTTTTATATAATTTATATCTTTGTTTATTTCAGCAAATTCTATGATATTATCGGCTTCTTTTAAGAAATTCATTTCTTCATAAGAATTATTTAAAAGTTCATCTAATACTTCTTCAATGCTTACGACATTATGAATAATATCGTTTAAATGTAAAACTTTAACTGCTTTTTTTAAAACTCTAATATCAGTAGTCATTTTTTCTTTTATATTTTTTCTTTGTACTTTGATTACTACTCTATCTTGATTTTTTAAAACAGCTTTATAAACTCCTGCTATAGAGGCACTACCTATTGGATTATAATCTATATGTTCTATTAAACTTAGTTTTTCTTCATCTAATTCTTCTTCAATAATTTTTAAAACTTCATTTTTGTCCATAGGAATAGTATCTTTACGTAGTTTAGATAATTCTTCAATATAATCTTCACCTATTAAGTCAGGACGATTAGATAATATTTGACCAATTTTAATATATGTTGGTCCTAATTCTTCAATGATCTTAACTAGTTTTTTAGGATTTAGTCCACTTAATATATTATTAGCTTTAAGAATTTTAATTATTTCAATTAATCTTTCTTTACCACCCATTAGACATTCTCCTATCATTAAAAAATTATAACATATTTTTGTTATAATTTTAAGGTTTTAGATAAAATAATTTTATTATTCTACTCCGTTCTTAATGCTTCAACAGGATCCTTTTTAGATGCTGCTTTAGCAGGTATTAAGCCCCCAATAAGGGTTAAGGCAATACTTAGTATTATAAGCTTAATAGCATTAGATATACTAAGTGAAGCATTAAGTGGTATATTACCAGTATATTTATGTAATATAGTATTAATTATAGGTATTAAGATATAAGTGATTACCATACCAAACATACCTGATAAGAAACCAATTATAAAGGTTTCGGCATTAAATATTGAAGAAATATTACGTTTTGATGCTCCAATAGCTCTTAATATACCTATTTCTTTAGTCCTTTCATAAACGGAGATATAAGTTATAATACCTATCATTATAGATGATACTACTAATGATATTGATACGAATGCTATTAAAACATAACTAACGGCATTGACGATTGTTTTAACTGAATCCATTAAGATACCGGTTGTATCAGAATATCTTATTTCTTTATCTTTTTCGCCGTTCTTTTTTACTTTTTTATTATAATTATCGATAAATTTCAAGAAATGTTCTTTACCTTCAAAGCTAGAAAAGTAAAAAGATATATAGGTAGGTTTTTCTTTATCTTGATAACCTAAAGCGAGAAGATTGGAATCAGCTGTAGTTACAGTTTTACTCATCATTGCTGTTACTACTCTAGCTAGTTCATCTTCGGTAAAGTTAAGTTTAAAAGCACTAGTTATTTTATTTTGATCAACATTAAAAGCATTAGCTATACTACTCATTAGTTTAGTAGTTAATTCTCCTACTTTAGTAAGTATTTCTTTTTTCATTTTAGCTTCAGTCATTACTTTAGCCATTGTATCGGCTGTTTTAATAATGGCAGCATTATTTAAATATTGCTCTTTTATTGGCGATAAGATACTTGATTCTACTTTAGCAACAGGATTGGTTGGATCAGTGGTTAAAGTAGGATCTATTGAAGCATAAGT
>JAEEGL016315806.1_pt1 | contig 19437 bp, 26 predicted proteins | sample 9134231 | NCBI WGS metagenome assembly JAEEGL01 (sample SAMN16246548, study PRJNA631951) | gut metagenome | biome: gut microbiome; feature: rumen; material: fiber-attached | host: Bos | place: Iran: Karaj | collected 2018-10
AAACATACAATAACACCTGTAATCATGTATAAGTGAATATGCCTTATGATATTGATAAATGAAGAAATCGTCCAGAGTACCAGTAAATAAAGGTAGTCCAGACGATTTTAAAGACATACACTACTCTTCAAAGTGAATGTTATGAGACTCCCCGATTGACCCCAAGACAGTGATTAAGGGCTTCACAGCACCACAGAATTTCATTTATGTGGAGATTTAGTATAGCGTTTATCATTATAGAATATACTAGGTCTCAACCCTTGCTGAATCATCCATAATGTTTCATATAGGCTTGGAGTATGCGTTTGACATAGGAAAAAATGATGAAAGTGATAGGTTAATGCCTTTGTCCCATAATCAATTTTCAGCCGTAACTCTTCCTTATAACGCCTTTCATTACCTTCAAGTAGAAGCTCTATACCACATTCTTTGATTTCAAGTCTTCTGTGAAATGATTTTCCTTCATCATCTTTAATGATGTCTTCGCTATTACTATTTGGGAATGAGTTATGCACGTAATTCACCAGATGTTTATATTCGTCAGTGGTCAACTGTACATATAAATCTGGACATGAATAATGACATGAATTGCTATCGCTTCGAAAATGAATGACCTCAAATCCATTCCTCATTTTATACCCAAGGGCAAGTTTCATCCCTTTTTTAAGTGTTGCTCTTTCCGCTTCCAGGAAAGCTTCTAAACTACTTTTCTCGCTTGGGTACAATGTTGTCGTATCAACATGTATAATCTTTCTCTGTGTGCGTTTCTCAATATTCTCATAAACTGCCTTGGTAAACATGCCCTCTTCCTCATTCGCTTTCTGTTTTTGGCATGATACTGTAAAGCATATAGCCATTATAACGAGTAATAGTATTACTTTTTTCATATATGTGTAATCCTCTTATAATAGTTCACTGCAACTTAGATTGGTTATCCACGAATCCTTACCATTGAATTTTTTAGAAAAATTATCCTTGAATACCTTTCGTGCTTCAACAAAAGCAGATGGAAAAGATACATGAGTATGATATAATGGTTCCTCATGGTGACTATATGCGTCCCCATTTTCTCCATACATTCGCATCTTAACCAAGTCTTCCAATGCCATGAAGTGAAAAGTATTAATTGAGCATGCTAACGTTTTCATTCTATATACCCCGTCAACAGCCTTGCCACTAACAGCCTCGCATTCCCTAAGAATAGCCCTACAAGCTTCATCATCAAGTTCTGATAGCTTCTGCATATATTTCAAGTATGCTGCAACAGACTCTTCCATGAAGATATCTCTACGTTCAACACCGCCATTCATTTCATTGGGGGAGAACATGTCAAGCTCTTTGTCCCTTTGCTTTTTCATTGACATAATTCAAGTAGTTCTTTGGCTTCAACATTGGTTGAATCAAGGTTTAACACCCTAGATGTGTATTTAACAGCCTCTTCCATGTAATCGTTTTCCACGAAGAGTTTTGCAGCTTCAAGATAATTGGCTATTGCCTTATCTTTGTTTTCAATCAATTCGTAAGTCTCTCCCACGTTCATATAAGCTCTAGCATAAGTTGGATGCATTGATATTACCTTCTCATAACAGATAATGGCAGAATCAAACTTCTCCATAGAGTAATATACATTACCCTTGGTTTGATAAAGGTAATAATCACTAGGATTCGACTTCAACTTCTTGTCCAATAGATAAATTGCTTTCTGAGGATTGCCAACTCCTGCCAAGGCTTCTGCGTATGGTATTACAAGATTCTTGGTATCATTTTCATCAACCAAAGTATCACAGATGGCAACAACGGTTTCCCAATCTCCATTTTCATACGCTTCTACAACCTTTTGCCCATCGTTCTTTATTGTTGGTGTTGATTGAACTTGTTTCTTGTCAGAACATGAACTGAAAAAACCGATAATACAACAAACAATAGCGACAATCAGTAGAACAATCCATTTTGATTTGTTATAATTAGATGTGTCTGGAGTCATAAGTTTCAATATTTGATTTGTAATTATTTCAAGATGGTTCTCAAGATGGTTCCCTAGTTGCTACAGCATTTCTTGTTATTTGCCTACAAATATAGCAAATAATTCTTGGATGACCAAATATGCTGAAAGTGATTACAATCTTATTTAATAAAATTTAATACGGAATAGGGATTTAAGAACTGAGGATTGTGTCACATTGGTTACATTGTTGTAGCAAATGCAATATGTGTATCTTTTTAGAACGAATCACATGGTTCTATCTTTATCATGTTGGAAGATTGTTTCCTAAAACCGCACTCCAGAATGTAGTCATTGGTTCAACCCATCCCAATCCCCAAGAGAGACAATTTATACTCACCCATGAGTTTCCATCTTCATCATCATAAACATTCCCATCAATGATATCAGAACCAATAAAGACATCATCACTTTCATCATGGTCTTTGGATATGAATGCGTCAGTGCTCACGTAAATATCTAGGTCGTAATCGTCAGTGATTTGAATGCGACCATTCAACAAATCTGTCAAGTACTTGACAATGGCATCCTTTACATCCTTTTCACTATCAAGACAGAGGAAGTTGTTGTAATCACGACTTAGGTCAAAGATATTGGTATAGAAACACACCCTAAACTTGACAGCATCAGCTTTAGGATATCTCTCTTTGACAAGTTCAACGAAGTCGCTCCAATCGTATTTTGTGATTGCATCAATTGTCCGTTGAATTACTTCTTTAGGGATTGAAGGACGTTTCTTTTCCAAAACCACTTCCTTTCCACAGTAATTGCAGAACCTTGAATCATCTGTTATCTCTTTGCCACAATACTTACAATACATATCGTTAATCTTTAATCACTACCTTTTACCAAATACAAACCGCTTTCTTCATCTGATATATAGAAGTTGGTTCCATTGTTCTTGTATTGAACGGTTCCCTTGAATACCTTTTCATCCCAACCATCATCAGTTTGCATCTTAACAATTCTAGTTTGGGAAGCATCCATATCACCAATGGTGAAGGTTCCCTTTTTAACCACATCGATGACAGAATCTTCTTGAATGATATAATATTTGAACTCAAATCTTCCATCCTTGTGAAAGAATATGTTTACAGCACTTGCTTCATGGGGTTTGAACCAATAACCGTAAAGGATGCTGTCATTATATACATCTGCTGAATCAAGCTCTGCATAAAGCATATCCGTTATTGGATGGCTTGATGCTTCAACATTGGCAGAATCCGATTCTTGTAGTTGTGGCACACTCTTCTTAGTTCTACTCGTACAAGAGAATAATCCCAATATGAACAGGGATATGATGGGAAGTGATAATATCTTTTTCATGTTCTCAAAAGGGAATTATAAATAATGATAACTAATCAACATTCCATGTTGCTTCTGGATAGCCATCAAAAGCCGTATCAATGGTTTCATCATCATAACCATTATAGCCATTATATTTTTCGTAAGGAGAATCTACATTATTGTCCCAAAAGTCATCTTCTCTTGGCTTTTGCGTTTTATCAAGATACGTAGCTGGGTCTCTTGGGTCTACATCCTTTAGGATAATAGTTTCTAAAAAACCTAATACAAATGACTTCCCCTTGGAATTAGGATTATTCTTCCTTCTCTCTTCCATGTCAAGCATAGCCAAATATATGGTCGTAAAGAATGCTGCACATTGGACTTGGTTTTCTTGCCAATATTTTCCGAATGTCCGTAGGAAGTCTTTATTTATGATTTGAGAGTCACTGACCATTCCAACTTTATCGTGCAGCTCTTTCAATTCGTTATACAGTTGAACTCTCTTTTCTTGATTCAACTTTCTTGAGATTCCCCATACAACGTCAAGGTAATAATTCATGTTAGCGTTATTCTTGGCGTTAAAGTGAATCACACTCTCCAATTGAGGGAATTTCTTAATTCTTTCTTTGTCCGCAGGAGTACATGAATATTCTATAAACCTATGTACAATGCCATTTATCACTTCATAATATATACGTGTTCCATCGGAAAACCTGTATTGTTTCTGTACCATAGCTTATTTATTACTGATATTATCAATTTTATAACAGCATAAGAACACATTATCACCAATAGTTTTCAATGACTTCGGCAGTTCAAATGGTTCCAATTTAGAGCAATAGCTAAAAGCAGAATCTCCAATTACCTCAATCCTATCAGACATTTGGACAGTCTTAAGTGATTCGCAGCCTTTAAATGCCTCTTCCTCTATGCACTCTACAGTGTTTGGTATTACAATAGATTCTAATTGTGACTCTCTAAAAGACAGCTTGGATATTGTTTTTAATCCATTTGGAAGATTGATAATTTTTGCCGTGGCTCTATAGAAAGCCCCCAAACCGATTGATTTAACAGAATCAGGAAGAGTTATAGTCTCTGAATTGGAGTATGTAAAAGCATAGGGATGCACATCCTCAACTGAGTCTGGAATGACCAAATCCTGTGCTTTGGAAAAACTACAAATCAACTCTTTGCAATCTCTAGAATACAGAACATCATCCTTAACAATGAAAGCCTCTGATAGTGAAATGATTTGTTTTATGTCACCTCCAAATGGATTTCCTTCAATCTCAGTTACTGATGAGGGGATAACAATTTCTTGAAGATTGTTCTCTGCAAAAGCCAAATTTCCTATATATTTAACCGAATTTCCAATTATGATGTTGTCTGCTGAAACATGATGGAACGCATTTGCTTCTATGCGCTCAACACCATTCCCGATGACAAGTCCATGCATGACACATGTCATAGCGAATGCATATTTCCCAATATATACCACGCTGTCTGGGATTATCAATTGCTCAATAAATCCTGACATGAAGAAAGCCTCGTCACCAATGCCTAGCAATCCGTTAGGAAGATTAAACATTCTACAACTGCCAAACGTTTTTTCACCGATGTACTTTAACGACTCTGGGAATTGTATGCTTTGTATTTCCATATAAGCGAAAGCTTCATTGCATATAACCTCTGTACCATCTTTTACGATATAGTCTTCCAAATCAACACCTTTTAGCAAGCGTTTCCCATCCTTACTATACGTCACACCGTCAACATCAACGATAGCGTCATTGAAGTCATCTTGTGAGACGGTCGCCATCTTTTTATATTGTTCTAATTCCGTATCGTGATATTGCTCTGTTGATTTCATAACGCTTACATTTAATCAATAGTCCATATGGCTTCCATTTCGCCACTTGGAGTAGCTTCCCCATTATATTTCGGCTACAAAGATAAACAATTCTCTCGACACTTAGATGCTTTTATCATATTTTTATCAGTATTCCATCTTTTTTCCCTATTTTTGTACCCTCAGATTTCAGATATTGATTACCAAATATTGAATAATATGACATACAAAGAAACAAACCTCACAGGACTCTTTAGAGAGTACCTATGCCGCTGTATTGAAGGCGACCTGGAACTGAGCACCAACAATATTACTCTGGCTTTCTATAGTGCCTTAAACGAGTTAGATAACACCATCGACCTAGCCGAAGTAATGGTTAAGTTTATACATGATTTCGAGTATATAACTAAGACCATTGAATACCTGGCTCGTAAGACATTTAAAGAATGGAGATATGAGCAAATGAAGGTAGAGCCATATAAGAAAGAAAACCATTACTATACGATACCAGAAATATCTACCATATACCATATTTCCCAAGCTGCCATAAGGAGAGCATGTGTCGTTGGCAAACTCCCTTACAAAGAGAAAAAAGGCATGAAATGTAAGTACCACATATCCAAGGCAGACATAGAACAATATATGTCAACCTCTAGGGTTAGAAAGTAGCAGGTAGCGTTTTCATGAGAGACGAGATTACGTCTCGAAACTAAAAAAGGTAGCCCGTTGAGGACTACCTTAACATTATGAATCCAGCACTGTTTCTATGGTGCTGGTATTATTTTACTCTCAATGAAGACAGATGCGTTATTTACACCAAAATAGCACCGCCCAAAATCCCGTAAAAACCTATACAAACCAGGAATTTTGAGGGAATGGAGCTATAATTTATTGATTCAGACATAGTTACGGAGCGTGTGGTGCTTGTTAAAATGGCAAGCCGTAAAAAGCCTGGTTAAACTGACTTTTCACTTCTTCACTAACCAACGTTTTTAACCTGTTTTCAAAATAGTATAAAAACGAGTTGTGGTCATAAAGCGGCATTCCCTTATCCGCATAACCCTTATTTTTCTTGTTTTTCTTCATATTTTACTGGCATTATTTCAGCGTTAGGTATTATCTCTTCATGTAGAATCCTGGGATAGATTCTCTTGAATGTAGTTCTAATGGTGTTGATATTTAAGAATCTGTCAGCAAGTTCCACCATGAAATCTGGAGTAAACACTTCGTCTGCATGATGCTCCAGGTATATCCGAATCTTTTCCACGTCCGTTAATCTATCCTTCGTTTTCATTTTCAAACTCTTCATCAATATTATCAATCATATCGTCACCTGGGATATTCATTAAATCACTTGTCAGTCCCTTGTAGTAACGATTGATGTTAGCTCTAATGACTCTACCCATGTCATTGCTTTCTGTATACTGACACACCAAATTCATAATGATAAGGACGAGGGTGTGGTATTTCAGAAGCCTTTTGTAAGCAACTCTTTGCTTTTCTCTATCTTCCAAATTGTTAGACAGTATTTCGTTCATCTGCTGACACGCATTAAGTTGATAGCTTAACCTTTGCTTTTGGGCTTCCAACTTGTCTATTCTGCTGTGCCTTGGTTTCTTGTTAATCATAAGTTCGCTGGTATATTTGGTTTGTTATTGTTCTGTTTTACTGGTATCATTTCCTTAAGAAGCTTGTCAATCTCTTCCTTAACCACCTGACGGATTCTATTATCATCGGTCGCTCTCTCAACAGCTGTACGTAGTAAGGCATACCTGCGTTGTTGAGTCTCCGAAATCTTTCTTTTTGCCTCATCTGTATGTGGCAGCATGTGTCTAGCGTATTTTAAATTCTTTTGTCTGTCTGTCATTGATATATCTACACTTTGTCTATTTGTCATTTCTTGACGATTGGTGTCTATTGGGAAGTAACTCATTGTTTACCCTCCCCACGTAGATGCTTAATCATGGCATTATTCAAGGCGACCATGCTATCACGCACATCCTGGTATAGCACTCTGAATCTTGTACCATCAAGTCTCAGTCCCAAGTCGGTTAGTAGCGGACTCATCTTCATCAAGGTCTTATGTGCCAGTTGTATTTCTCTCTCCATTTCCACGTATTCCTTTAGTAAGGCACGCTTCACCGACTCATGCATAATATTCTTAAGCTCTTCCTCTGACAATCTTATAATCGTTTTGCTCATTTGAATGTTACATTTTAATATAAATATAAAGCTACTTTCAAAACTATCCTTTTTCTATAGAAAAATATTTGTGTTGCAGTGATAAAGGGGAATGTCATGCACCATACAACTTAAATACCAGGATGTACCAGAAAATTATTTCAACATGAAGCTGATACATTGAGATAAATGATGCGATTAAGACAGATGAAACGGATGAGACAATTGAGACAAGGTGAGACAGCTGAGACACATATTTCCCGTAAGGAACTTGTTCCCTCTCTGGATGTATGTCAGTTAGTTTGAATACTATGGCAAAGTCGCAGACTGAGACTGCCACAGAAGCCATTTTAAGCCCGCTGTGACGTTCATCTCATCCGTGTAGGCAACTACAAGCCTAGGCTATAACAACGCCCTACATACGTGCGTGTGTGTACATTATTTATACTTCAGAGCAAGCATAAACTTTTTTGTAAAATTATCGGATGAAAACTTGTTTTTTAAAAAATAAATATATATCTTTGCACTTAGAAAGGGATAAGCCATAAACTAGAAAACCTTTTGGACACACGGGACGATTTGATTCAGCAGTTTGAGTTCCGTTGCCTATGTTGTAGTAAATCTGCTGAGATATAATAAAATCAACCATGACGAATAATGTAAAGTCAGAACAGCCTAAGATGGCAAAGGCTGGAAAGTTAGAAATATCCATCAATCATTTCACAACAGACCTCACATCTCTTCCTTACTGGATGGATGGTAACTGTTACATCGTATTCTCATTACTCTGGAGGAGATACATTTCTGCGAGCATCAATGAGAGACTGATAACACCTGATGGCTGGTATCAGTATACAATGAAGTCACTGATGGAACATTCTGGATTCAAGGACAAGGGAACTCTTCATAGAACTGTTGAGGGTCTTTACAGGAGTGGACTGATTGATGTTCGTGTTGAAGATGGTAGCCGAATGTGGGCTTGCTGGAAGATGAACAAGAAAAACATCGAGTATGTGGCATCGATACCAGATAGGGATGCTATGCAGGAGCCATACATTAATAGCATTAACACCATTGGAAGTAAAGACAAGAACTTTACTTACCAGTTGAACAAGCAAGGTATTACTGAGCTGATGAAGTTCTTTATGGTCAGTACCGTGGAAAATCCACCCCTTTTTAATACTATAACACAAGAACACTGTAATACTACATTACCTTATAACTATACCACTACATCACCTTATGACTATAGTACTTCACAACAACAGGACTATACGGGTAAGACCTATTCTGATAGTGAATTAGAAAGAGAATTTGAAGAACCTTTGGAAGATAGTTTTGAAGAGGTTTCTGAGCAGAAATCGAAGGATGAGATTGATGCGAAAGAAATACCAAGTCAATCCCAGACTTTAGATGATAATCTTAGTGGAGTATACCAGGACTTATTCCCTACAGAACTTCAAGGAGTTGATAGTGCCTACAGCTCAAGTCTGTTCCAGTCCATAGGTGATAAAGAATCTCTGCCACAGGTCAATGTCCCAGGCTCTCCAGAAAAACGATTAACCCCTAGGGCGCAGATGAGACAGTGGGCACTGGAGCTGGAAGAGAAATACAAAGACTCAGAACGTCCTGTTGAGAAAGTACTTCAAGACCTTGCATGCGAAAGTCCAGAACTGTTTGGTAAGTATGTGAGGTATCTTAGGACTCAACGGTTAGAGGATTACGAAGAGCAAAAGGAACTGGTTCACGACCTAGCTACTGCTTGGAAGATAGAAATAGACTAGTCCAGTTCTTAAAACTTTTCAGAAGTTCCAGATATTTATTGGTATAACACCCTGCGTTTTCACCACATTTGCGCTGAAACCAGGGTGTTGAATCACACAATTTAATACCAATAAGTAATATGGAAGAAGAATACGTAATACTACCTCAGTACCCGCACTACAGAATATACAGAAATGGCAGAGTAGTTAGAGAGAAGTACACTAGAATCCATCAAAGCAAAAAAATTATGTTACCAGAGAAAGAAATAAAACAACATGTCGGTAAGAATGGTTACCCAGCTTTATGTGTGAGGAATACGCAGGATAAGGTTGTAAAGGTCTACACGCATAGACTAGTCTACGAGGCATACTATGGTCATATTCCAGATTCTATGGAAGTAGACCACTGTTCTGGCGATAGGACAGACCTTTCCTGCCTAAGGCTGGTTAGTCACCAAGATAATTGTAGGAACCCTGTAACAATTGAGAGGTATAAAAAATCCAATGCAAGAGACCAGGGTAAGTATGATAAGGATAGGCTGGTCAATGCTACGTCCAAGGAATATGAGGACAATGTAATAAGGATATACATGGATATGTCAGAAGGTGGAACAAAGCCAGTGAAGATTATGGTCTTTATGGCTCAAGCCCACATCAATTTCTATAGAGCGAAGAGGATTATCAGTTTGTATGACAATGATATAAATTAGCGAGAATCAAGATATGTCTGATTACAAGATGACAAAGATTGCACATAACGTAATCAATGTATACAATAATAAAATAACGAATTAATATGACAAATAACAATTTTCAAGCAGCCAACGGTAAGAACCTCGCTGCAAGACGTGAGATAAGAAAACGTAAATCAAAAGAATCTGATTTACAAGTTACTAATCAACTTGCGAAAGAAAGTATTTCTAAGGAAGTGCCCATTTCGAAGAATAATACAAAACTCTTGGAGAGCTTTGCTGAGCAACCATTGGATGAATCCCAGCCTTTAGACGAGGTCTTTTTCACCATCAAGTCATTCAATCAAGTGCTTATTGATGCATCAAAGAGAAAAGAACCAGAAAAGTTGTTTGATGAGTTCTGGTACGAAGGAGAGACTTGCTGTTTATTTGCTGACAGCAACGTTGGCAAATCCATCTTGGCAGTCCAGATTGCTCGTGACATTGCTAAGCGTAAAAAAGTACTGTATTTCGATTTTGAGCTTTGTGAACATCACTTCTTACGTCGTTATTCAGATGATGTAACTAAACAGCCTTACGATTTCCCAGAGAACCTATTCCGAGTCAGTTTGAACTATATGATAGGTGCATACAAAGTTGAAGAGCTGCCTGATAAGATAATGAATAACATTGAGATAAAAGTGAGGGAGACAGGTGCATCAATCATTATTATTGATAATCTGACCTGGATAGCATATAACAGTAGGTCTTCACAGATGGCGAGTGAACTTATGAAACGACTTTCTGTAATGAAAAGTCAGTATAACCTTTCGATGCTAATCCTAGCACATACGCCAAAACGTAACATGTCCAAGCCAATAACTCAAAACGACTTGGCGGGTAGTAGGATGTTAATGAATTTTCTTGATTCTGCTTTCGCCATTGGCTATAGCTCGAAAGACCCTGCATTGCGATATATTAAGCAAATCAAGGTTCGATATGCAGAAATGAAATATGGTGAGGATAACGTTTGGTTATGCACTATTGAGAAAGTTAGGGCTTTCTTAATGCTACGTAGGATTGGCTTTGACATGGAGTCAGAGCATCTAAAGAAACGTAAGGACAGTGACAAAGCGGCTCTCATTGCGAAGATAAAGGTGATGAAAGCAAACGGAATGAGCATTAGGCAGATAGCATCAGAACTAGGCATGAGTCCTGCAACAGTGGACAGGTATTCAAAGAAGTAGACGTCTCACCTGTCTCATGTGTCTCAATTGTTTCACATTAATATTTGTGAGACAGTGAAACACTCAATACTAAAAATGCTATTATGCAGAAATATGAGGATTGGGATAGTCGTGTTGACACTCCCAATCCTTTACTCTATTTTAACATGGAGTTCTTTCCCGCAGTGAGGGCATTTAGTTGTTTGATTTTTTAGCGGTGTTCCTGGTTCACATAATAGTTCGTCAATGGTACAACCAATTTTAGTTGCAATGATTTGAAGCTGTTTCAGTTTCAAATTCTCTCCATTATCAATTGTACGAATAAACGAGGGATAACTCTTCAGCCCTAATTCATTAAATATATCCGTTAAAGATATACCCTTCCCTTTTGCACGTTCTTTAATATATGTTTTCATACTCTTTGAAATTTTTATGCAAAGATAATAAAAGATTAGCGAACTTATCTTTTAAGGAGATAAATTTTAAAATCTTTTAATATAATGTCGAAAAACAAGACGCAATGTTAAACTATCTTTAAAAGATAATATTTTATTTGGTTATTATCTTTAAAAGATGTACCTTTGCATCAGAAAAAGTAAACAACAGTATTCACATTAAAAAAATAAGGTTATGAAGCAGCCAATCGTTATCAATCAGAACAATGTCGTCAAGGACGCAGTTAGATTCAGTGAGAAGTCGGATTTGCACACATCAATGAGCAAGGCAGTTGAACTGGAAATTTTACGCAAGCGCATGATGTCGGGAGAGGTGGTAAGATTCCTGTACTTGAAGGCTGACGGAATCACCCCAAGAATCGCTGTCGGCACACTCCAGAAGGACAGCGTGGAAGCCAACGTGAAGGGTACGGGTGTTAATCGTAGCCAGTACGGACAGTTCTGTTACCTAGATACGCAAAAAATGGGCTGGAGAAGCTTTAAGGTTCAGAATTTCGTGGGTATCATCGATTAAAAATAAGAGTGAGACCCCACTAATCAGTGGTGGGGTCTCTATTATATATTATAAGGTGTAGACTATGGAAATGGTTTTCTGTGTATTAAGAATCCTGGCACAGCCCAAAGCAAATAAGGTTGTTAATGAAAAGAAGGGAGTGTGTGGTGACTCTAGCGGACAGGATGGTAATATAGGGGAGGTTGTACTTTATCAAGTATAAGACACAGGAGAATTCGACATTCAATTTCTTTATAAATTTGAATCAAGTATTGAAAATCAACTAGTTAAGTTTTAGAAAATAGCGTTTATATACAATCTCGTTTCATTTATACAAAAACAAAGGATTATGGCAAAGCAAGAATTTCATCAGTATAGAACATCAAGCCCAATGGAATGGGATGCAATGTTAGCACTAGTACGTAGATTGTACCGTGATGGAGATTACCGTATGTCTCTGTTAATCGGTTGTGGTTGTTTCTTCGGACTTAGAATCAGTGACCTACTCACTCTTACATGGTCACAGTTACTAGATGATGAAAAGTTCGTTTTGTACGAGAAGAAAACCAACAAGCGTAGAGTGGTTAAGATAAATAAGGGCTTTCAGCACCATATTCAGTTATGCCATGATGCACTGAATATCACCAATGACAATGAAAAGTGTTTCCTCAGTCGCAAACGGATGGTGTACTCAACTCAGCGTATCAACATTCTGTTTAAACAGATAAAGGAGAAGTATCATTTAAAGATAGACCACTTTAGCACCCATACAATGCGTAAGACATTTGGAGTTCGTGCTTTCAAGGCTGCTGGTTCTGATGCTTCAATGGCACTTGTTAGATTGCAGACCTTATTCAACCATGCTAGCCCATCAGTTACGAAGGTGTATCTTGGGATTACTCAGAATGAATTGGAATCGACTTATGACCTTTTGGATTTCTAACAGATTATTGCGCACATCGTGCGCAATAATCCATAAAAACACCATAGATTTTACTAAAAATATTCAATTTCATAACATTTTTGAATATTATTCACCCTAAATCATGGTTTAATCAGATATATTTCCTATCTTTGTGGCTGATTATTAACTAAAAACAGATTATCAGATGTTTAGGTTAGATAGAAATAAGATATTGGATGGCTTGATTCTTATAGCCTTAATAGTAGTTGGAGGCTTGTATTACTTTAATAAGCCTAAATCGTATCAAGAAAGGCAAGAAGAAGAAATCGCACGAATAAACAATCTAAAAAGCAAGCTCACTAAAGATTGTCAAATGAAGCTAGCTGTTAAAGCGATTGAAGAGACCTTTGGAAAAGAAGTCACTTATGAAATAAAGAAAACGAATTACTATATTTTAAGTGAATATGTGGGTAATTCTACAGCAGATGGAACTATAAAGGGTAAGATTAAAGGGGTTGATGGAGAGTATCGCTTTCATTTAAGGACGGCAGTTGAGCAAGAGACACCCAAATATTCATATAATAGAATAGATGAGCTTGCTGTTTATCCCAAAGGCTCTCCATATTATGCCTATCTTCTTCAATACGGCGAAGAAAGGGATATACAAGAGGAAAATGGCAAGATAAAAAAGAGCGAAGCAGATAAAGCAGAAAAAGCAAAACTTAATGTTGTAGTAGATGGTATCACTGTTGAATTTGTAAGGTATGAAAATGATAATGCTTGGTATTACTCCAAAAAAGAGTTAACCCCTGAGCAGATATATGAAGTGGTTAAGCAACGTGGAGGTAGTGCAATACATTTTGATTCTCAAAGAGAAGAATATGCAACCTACATTGATGCTACAAAATGTATTATATTCAACTACATGAAGGATGAAATCTACAAAATATCAACGGTCGGTACTGTAGATAAAATATAATGATTATGTATTGCAAGCATTGTGGTAGAGAAATAGATGATAATTCTGAGTTTTGCAAGTATTGTGGTAAACAACTTGTAGATAAGAAAAAGATTATAGTTGAGTTTACCAAACCTAAATCAATTGAAAATTCACAAACCTATTTAAAGAGACTAGGTAATAAGTATTCTTTATTCTATAAGATATTAAAAGAGAAGGACGATGTTTGGGCGATTGTATTAGTTGGAATAGTTGCTATAGTATGGATTTTCTTCTTAACATTTGGAATCATAGGGGGACTTTTGTCACTTCTTTCTGTTAATTCAAATGATGTCCCAGAATCATACGGTGTTATTATCGGACTTATCATTACCCTAATCTTACTTAACTGGTTTGTTAATTTCTACATAAAGCACGAACAATCAAAGAACTAGCAAATATTCATTTCTGAATCTAAATGAATATAGGAATCTCTCGTAAACCCAGTGTTTACGGGAGGTTTTTGTTTTGGAGAGTACCCAATCATATCTTTTTATCAGAAAACACATGTTTTTGAATGCTGTTTTGGGTCGTTTAAAATATAATTGCTACCTTTGCAACGAAACTTAAAAACTCATGATATTTCTCGACTTCCTAGATGACAACAATCATGTAGCGTAGGAGTCGGAATCATGGTGATATAAATCGAGGCTTGTAATTTATCTGTTTCAGATATGGCTAAAAGGGGAAGAATAATAAAGTTCGAAGACAGCCTGTTAAGGATTCCAGAGGCTCTTGAATGGGCTGAGAAACAGGATGTGGATAGATTAAGGAGATTCTTCATCGAGAATTCCAACATACCTCTGTACTGTTTCAGCAGTGGTGGTGCATCCAGTGCTCTGGAGTACGCAGCCTTGCTCTATGAGACCAATCAAGGTATGGCTAAGGCACTCACACCATTGATGATGGCATCAATATCAGATGCTGCATTGAAGAGGGCTAAGATTCTCATCGTCACTGGTGATGGTAATGGCTGGGATGAAAAATACACTTCAAAGAGGGCTGCAATGGTTAATCCAGACGGTGTAGCTGCCATAGTCCGAGACAGTGGGGCTGATAACTATGTCATTAAGGAACTGAAAAACGTCACGACAAACTGGTTCATATATAAATGGCTTACCCAACCAGGCTCATTCATTGCTACAGTTGAAACCATGTGCAAGTTTGGACTCTTCTATAAGGCATTCACCAACGATTCGGAGCTTGCAAGCAAGCTAGACATCAATCTCAACCCCAATACGTGCTTCACCTACCAGGCGAGGAAAGAGGGCTATGTCCCAGAACTGAATAAGATAAAGAACTTCATTGTCCTGTACAGTGGCTGGAGCAAGCCTGTTGCAACGGATTTCGAGTGCAAGATGATTGAGTGCGGTTTTGCCAGTGTCCAGCTCTGTGATTACAGAAATTTCTGTCATGGCAGGTTTATCTTCGTCTCAAAGCACCTGGAAGAGTCTGCCTTGGTCTTATTCCTCACTCCCAGAGAGCAACAGTTTGCCAAAGACCTCATACTAGATGCTGTAACCTGGATGGACAAGGAAGATGTGTTCCCCAAGAATACGCCCATAGTTAAGATTGAGACAGCCCTTGACTCTCCGATTGCCACCATTGACCTCATGGTGAAGATGCAGGTATTTTTCAATGAGATTGCGAAGTCATGTGGTGACGAACCATGTGACCCAATCAATCCGTTTGGTATTGATAAAAGATTCCCCAGGAGTACACCATTTAAGGGACTTCTGGAAATGGGGGCACTTGGGCATGGACAGGTTCAAGGTTCGAGTGGTACGTTGAAGAGCGTAAACAGGAAGAAGGTCATCAAGTATGACCCCAACAAGAGCATCGAGGAGCTTGCTAAGAGTAATGGAGTCAAAGTGCCTACCATCAGAAAGTATATCCAGGACAAGCATATTGATAGGACACGGGATGAAAAGATATTGGTTTATAACAGGGTTTGGCTGGAATATATACAGGACTCAGATATATCACAGGCAGCAATGGCTAGGAAGTTGAAGATGTCTGTCAACACCATTAAGCAGTACCTGGGTATGGAGGCAAAGGATATTGTGCCAGAGGAAGGAAAGATTGGAATGGCTACCGAGCACCCAAAAGTAAAAGAGCTAAGAGAAGCAATTCCAGGGCTTCAGAAGCGTTTCGAGAGGTTTGTGCTGATATATTCCAGACATCCAGATTTATCAGCCGCAGAATGCCTTAAAAAGCTTAACTGGAGCAATGACAAGAAGGGGGATAACCTGGCATTGGTTATCAACTTCATGCAGATGAAGGAATTCAAGTATAAGTTCAAGGATGGTGCTATTGTATGGATAACTGCTGAAAAGCTGATAGACCCTATAACAGAACAATAAGAACTAAAAGGAATAAAGATATGAAACTGATAAAAGGAGTATTTGAAGAAAAGCTTGACTTGCAGTTTGCACCAAGCATAAAAGCAGGATTCCCAAGTCCAGCTGATGATTATTTGATTGAGAGCCTGGACTTCAACAGAGACCTCATAAAGCATCCAGAAGCCACATTCTATGGTCGGATTGACGGGGACAGCATGATGGAAGTCGGAATCTGTGACGGTGATATTGCCGTGATTGACAGGGCAGAAGAGGCAGAGCACGGTGACGTGGTGGTTGCCTTTATTGATAACGAGTTCACTGTTAAGTTTCTTGACCTTACTCATCGGAAAGACGGGTGGATTGAGTTGAAGCCTGCCAATAAGCACTTCAAGCCCATCCGCATTGATGACAGTGATGACTTTAGGGTTTGGGGTGTGGTCATCTACACCATCAAGAAATGGAAATAAAGTATGTACGGCATTGTTGACTGCGATAACTGTTACGTGAGCTGTGAGCGTGTTTTCCGTCCAGACCTGGAGGGAAAGCCTGTAGTCGTATTAAGCAATAATGATGGCTGTGTAGTAGCACGTTCAAACGAAGCCAAGGCAATGGGTATCAAGGAGGGTACACCATACTTCCAATTGGCACAACAGTTCCCCAATCAGCAAATAGCCGTATTCAGCAGCAACTACGAGCTGTACGGTGACTTGACATCTAGGGTGGTGAGCATTATTAGCCAGGAGGCTCCAGCCTATTTCCGATACTCCATTGATGAATGTTTCGTGTACCTTGACGGAATGGAGAACTTCAACCTGCAGAAGTGGGGTGAAAACCTTCATAATAAGATTTGGAAGTGGGTAGGAATGCCTGTTTCCATCGGACTTGCGCCCAACAAGACCCTGGCAAAGATTGCATCCAAGCTGGCTAAGAAGTTCAAGGATTACAGGCACTGTTGCATAATCGATAATGACGAGAATCGTATTGCAGCATTAAAGTGGCTACCCGTTGAAGACGTATGGGGCATTGGACGTAGATACGCTGAGAAGCTGCAAGCCCTGGGTTGCAAGACAGCGTATGACTTTGCCAGCCACCATAAGGACTGGGTAAGGCTGACATTCAATAACATCAACATCGTAAGAACCTGGCAGGAACTTAACGGTGAGGATGTTGTGCCTAATGAAGAGCTGGCTAAGAAGAAAAGTATCTGTACCTCCAGGAGTTTTAACGGCATGATTGGTGACTTCGAGACCCTAAGAACCCATGTTGCCAACTATGCCAGCAGGTGTGCCGAGAAACTGAGAAAGCAGGACACTGTAGCTAGCATTATTGGTGTATTTGTCAGCAGTAATCCGTTCCGTGATGACTTGCTTCAATACTGGAACTACAAGGAAACCAGGTTGATTACACCAACCAGCTCATCAATCCCCATCGTACAGGCAGCAACAAACGTATTGAAAGAGATATTCGTCCAGGGAGTCCAGTACAAGCGTGGTGGTGTCATAGTGATGGGCATTACGCCCAACAGTCCCATTCAGCAAGACCTCTTTGACGTTAATGCCGAACAGATTCAGAAGATGAACAAGCTGGACAAGGTGATTGACAATATTAACAAACGCTATGGCTCTGAGACCATTGTAATAAGCTCACAGCAGTACACACAGAAAGGTGGTAAAGGCAAGGCTGATGTGTTCGCCAATGCTATGAAGCATGATTTCAAGAGCAAGAATCCAACTACCAGGTGGAGTGACATTATTAAGCTAAAATGCCCCATTATATAATCCAACAACGATAATCATGTGTATTTTACATTTTTTATACTGAAAACGATATAATGTGAGAATCTTTTTGTAAATTTGCACCCAAGAATATTAACTACCAAAACAGAGAGACAATGAAACATTCATTACTTAGACTATCCATGGTGGCATTGCTGTTAACAATCAAAGCAGTTTCTTATTCAACTTCAATTGTGGTCAATGGCATTAGTTATGGATTATATGATGCTTTTAATCATCTTTATGCTTGTGTTGAAAGTTCGTCCTATGGTAGTGAACCTTATAGTGGCGATATTATTATTCTTGAGGAAGTAGAGTATAATGGAGAGTATTACACAGTAGAAGAAATATATTATAATGCTTTCAAAAACTGCAACAATATAACATCAATCAGTTTGCCTAATACTATTTTACAAATTAATGACCGAGCTTTTCATGGATGCAGTGGGCTTTCTACTCTCACTTTACCAAACTCGTTGACAACAATAGGTGAGGGTGCCTTTTACGGGTGTGAGGGATTGGATTCTCTTGTTATCCCTAGTTCTGTTAAGATTATAGGAAATGATGCTTTCGCAAAGAATAAGTTGAAATATCTTGCAATTTATGGCAATTTGGAAAGCCTTGGTAAGGGGGCATTTTCTCCTAGCGAAAAAAAATCACAATTGCATGTGGATTTTCATTGTAAGAGAATCGGTGGTAAATGGTTTGGGTATAATGTCACAAAAGTCACTATGAGTGATGAGGTTGAAGATATTGGTGAGGATGCTTTCGAGTCATGCCAAGGTCTTACGGAAATGACTATTGGTGAGAATGTCAAAAGAATAGGAAGAAGCGCTTTCTCTTATTGTTGGGGTTTGAAGGATATAGTTATACCCAACAATGTTTCATACATAGGTGATTATTCTTTCTATGAAGTACCACTCGCCACATTAAAACTAGGAAACCATGTTGATTCTATTGGTAATTGGGCTTTCGCTGAAGGGAAACAAAAGATAGAAACATTAACTATTCCTCAAAGTGTGACATATATTGGAAAAAAAGCCTTCTTTTATTCCGATGATTTAAAAACCTTAATTATTAAAGAAGGTAGTCCGCTCGTTATTGATGAAAACGCTTTTGAGTTTTGTCCAAATTTAAGTAGTGTTTACATTCCGAACTGTGTTACAGAGATAGGAAACAATGCGTTTTATCATTGTAGAAACCTAACTAGTGTTACAATTGGAAACGGCACAAAGCGTATAGGTCATGATGCCTTTGCAAAATGTCCTAATATTGCAAATTTGACATTAGGGAAAGGACTAGAAGAGATTGATTCTTATGCTTTCGCTGATTGCAAACTAATTAAGGAATTGACGTTCTATCAATACTTAGTTAATTATACATTTAATCATCTGAAAATCAATGAGTTACATTAACAATATATAACTAATAAAATTTGGCCAAGTGCCTGATTTTCAGTAACTTAGTAGTCCCTTACAACACTAAGTTTATG
>JAEEGL012752406.1_pt1 | contig 19436 bp, 12 predicted proteins | sample 9134231 | NCBI WGS metagenome assembly JAEEGL01 (sample SAMN16246548, study PRJNA631951) | gut metagenome | biome: gut microbiome; feature: rumen; material: fiber-attached | host: Bos | place: Iran: Karaj | collected 2018-10
AGCAGAATTAATATCTAAGAATTATGTTTATGGTTATGTAGAAAATCCACCATATGAAGTAAAAGTACATAATAAATTATCAGGAATTGCTGGAGAATATATAGATCGTATTACTAGACTTTCTGATATTAACTTTACTTTAAAGAAATATAATTCTAAAAAAGATTTACAAAAAGCTATTGATAAAGGTGAAGTAGATATTTACTTTGATTATTATAATTATAATAGTGATAAGTATTTACAAACACTATCTACTTTCATTGAAGATTATGTAGTTTTAGGTAAACAAGATGATAATCATATTATTAATTCATTTGAAAGTATGCGTAATAGTGATTTAGTAATGTTAAGTGGAGATTCTTTATATAATTATTTCTCTAATAATACTAAAGCTAATATTACTACTTATGATGATATTAATAGTTTAGTTAAGAATAGTAAGGATAAATTATTAGTAATAGATAAAGAAACATATCTTTATTATCAAAATAATAAGTTTAAGAATTATAAACTTATATATGAAGATACTATGATGAATGATTATAAATTCATGGTTAAGAAGAATAATCAAGCATTCTATGATTTATTTAATTATATTATTAATACTAATTCTTATTATAATTATCGTAATAGTGGACTTGCTAATATGAAAGCTTCTATCTTAGAAGATTCTACATTAGAACAAGTATATACTATCGTTTTAGCAATTATTTTCATCCCATTAATTATTATTGGAATATTATATTTAATTGCTAAACATAAACGTAAGATTAAGAAAATAAAATTATCAGATAGACATAAATATACTGATATGTTGACTTCTTTAAAGAATCGTAATTATTTAAATGCTAAGATGCAAGAATGGGAAGATTGTGAAGTATTCCCTCAAGCAATAGTTATGGTTGATTTAAACAATGTTAAATATGTTAATGATAACTATGGACATGAAGAAGGAGATCAATTAATTATAAAAGCTGCTGGAATCTTAGTAAATACTCAATTAGAGAATTCTGAAATAATTCGTACAGATGGTAATGAATTCTTAATTTACTTAGTAGGTTATAGTGATAGACAAGTAGCTACTTATACTAAGAAATTATCTAAAGAGATGAAAGGATTACCACATGAGTTTGGAGCAGCAATAGGTTATAGTATGATTACTGATGAAATTAAAACATTAGATGATGCTATAAATGAAGCAACTCTAGAAATGATTACTAATAAAGAAGAATATAAATAAGCGAGGGATATAATGGAGCAAGCTAGAGGTTTTTTTAGAAAAATTATTAATCAGATAAAAAAGCCTGAGATGAGGATACTTCCTGGTCAGCTTGCTTTTTTTCTTGTTATGTCATTGATACCAATGATTGCTTTAATTGGTACTTTTGCAGCATCCCTTTCTATATCAAAAGGAACGATAGCTGTGTCAATTACTAATATGATGCCTAAAGAAATAGCTAATATCTTAAGTGATATGGTTAGTGGTAATGGACTTAACTTTAATATGGCTATTTTCTTTATTTCAGCATTCATATTAGCTAGTAATGGTACTCATTCAATGATTATTACATCTAATGAAATATATAGAATAGAATCAAAAGACTTTATAAGTAGACGTATAAAAGCTATATTTATGATTTTCTTACTTGTATTAGTTTTCTTCTTTCTATTAATAATTCCAGTATTTGGAGATTATTTAATTAATATGTTAGTAGAAACATATAAGAATAGTACTATAGTAGATGTATCATATGTAGTATATAAAGTATTAAAATATCCATTAATTGCTTTAATACTATTATTTAATATTAAACTTATATATGTAATAGCTCCAGATGAGCAAATACCATCTAGATCTACTACTTCAGGAGCAATATTCACGACTATTGGTTGGATTATTGCTACTGAGATATATGCTTTCTATGTAGGTACATTTGCTTCATATGGTGTATTTTATGGATCAATTTCCAATGTATTAATCTTACTTATGTGGATTTATATATTAGCTTATATATTTGTGCTTGGCATGGGTATAAATGCTGGTACTTATAAAGAAGAAACCATACAAATGCAAAGAATAATTGAAGAAGAACATAATGAAAAAAAGACTTCTAAAAAATAGAAGTTTTTTGATATATATGATATAATAATTTCGAGGTATTTTTATGAAAAGAATAAAAAATGGATTCAAAGAAATAAAAACAAAATTAATAAAATATCTTAAAAAAGTAAAGAAAGAGCACTTAATTCATCAATACTTAAAAGAGAATATGCTTTTTATTGCTTTTGTAGTAACGTGTGTCTTAAACTCAACGATTTTAAGATTTTTTTGCATGCATACAGTTGAGAACTTTTTATCAGTAAAAGCAATACTTGCTGATTTAACTGTTGTAGTTATTGCAGGTAGTTTTGGCTATTTGTTTAAGCCTAAAAATAGGTTTGCTTATTGGATGATACTTGAAATAATATTTACTGCTATATGTATGATTAATTCTGTATACTATACTTTCTATACTTCATTTGCTTCAGTATCAATGTTAGTGCTTACACAATATATTGGTGATGTAGGAGATGCGGTAGTAGAGAATGTTTTACAATTAAAAGACTTAATATATATAATTGGACCATTGTTCTTATTATTTGTTTATTTGAAAACTAAAAAGAAAACACAAAATAAAAAGATAGAATTAAAATCTGTTCGTAAAAAGAAAACTGTAAAGACTTTATCATTTGGAGGAGTATTATTATTAATATTCTTACTTACAATGACATCTTTAGATGTAAGTCGTTTTGTTAAACAATGGAATAAAGAATATATTGTTATGCGTTTTGGTATTTATGTATATCAAGCTAATGATTTATTCTCTAGTCTACAACCTAAAATAAATGCCATGTTTGGTTATGATCAAGCTAAAAAAGAATTTACTGATTATTTTAATGAACATAATACTACACATGAAAAGAATGAATATACTGATATCTTTAAAGGTAAAAATGTTTTAGTAATACATGGTGAAAGTATTATGACTAATGCCATGGGATTAAGTTTTAATGGTCAAGCAGTTACTCCTAATGTTAATAGATTAGCAGAAGAGGGGCTATTCTTCTCAAACTTCTATTCACAAGTAAGTGTAGGTACATCATCAGATACAGAATTAACATTTAATACATCGTTAATGCCTACTAAGTCAGGAACAGCATTCGTATCTTATTCAGATAGAACCTATGTAGCAATCCCAGGATTATTAAAAGAACAAGGATATTATACTTATAGTATGCATGCTAATAACGCTGATTTTTGGAACAGAAGAGCTATGCATAATGCTTTAGGATATGAACACTTTATAGCTAAAGCCGAATATGAAGTAACGAAAGAGAATACTATTGGTCTAGGCCTAAGCGATAAAGAATTCTTTAGTCAATCAATACCTAAGATGCAAGATGTAGCTAAAAAGCATGATAAATGGTATGCCTTATCTATTATGTTAACTAATCATACACCATTTAGTGAAGTAGAAAAATATGGTGAATTCCCAGTTGATATGAAAGAGACAATAACTAATCCTGATGGAACAACAGAAGAAGTAACTTATCCATATATGGAAGGTACTAAATTAGGTAATTATTTTAAATCTCTTCATTATGCTGATTCTGCTCTAGGAGAATTCATAACAAAGCTAGATGAAGCGGGATTATTAGATAATACAGTAGTTGTATTATATGGAGACCATGATGCAAGACTTCCAAGAAAAGATTATAATAGATTATATAATTATGATAAATTAACTAATAAGACATTAGACTCAGAAGATCCAAATTATAAAGACTATGATTATTATCAATATGAAATGGGTAGAAAAGTACCATTAATAATATGGACAAAAGATTCTAAAGGAAAATCTAAATTAGATAAAGAAGTAACTGATGTTATGGGAATGTATGATGTATCTCCAACATTAGGTAATATGTTTGGATTTAATAATCCATATAATTTAGGTCATGATATATTTGATATTAGAAGTAATAATATAGTAGTTTTCCCTAATGGTAATTGGGTAACTAATAGAGTATATTATAATAGTCAAAAACAAGCTTATTTATCATTAACAGATGAAGCTATTACTGAAGAAGAAATAACTAATAATACAGAATATACTAATAAATTATTAGATGTATCAAACAATATAATAGTATTTAATTTATTAAAACCAGAAGAAAGCGAGGGAGAATAACATGAAGAAAAGAAGAAAACCAAAAAAATTACTAATAGTTATCATAATACTACTTTTAGCAGTTGCTGGATTCTTTACATATAAAGCAATTTTCCATAAAGAAGAAGTAAAAGAAGTTAAAGTAGTTGGAGAAATACCTAAATATGGATATGTTCTTAAAGAAACTAAAACTGCTAAATATAAAGATATGTTTTATGAATTAAAAGATATATTAGAAGCAGACAAAGTAGATCAAGAAAAATATGTAAAAAAGATTACTGAGATGTTTATATATGACTTCTATAGTTTAAATGATAAAGCTGCTAAAACTGATGTTGGTGGAACAGACTTTGTTTATTCAAAAATCTTAGAAAACTTCATGTTAAATGCTGAAGATACATATTATAAGTATGTAGAAAGTAATATATATAATAATCGTAATCAAAAATTACCAGAAGTTTCAAAAATAACAATTGATTCAGTAAAACAAGAACCATTTAAATATGAAAATGTAACTGATAATGAAGCATATCATGTTAAAGTAACATGGGAATATAAAGGAACAGACTTCTCAGAATATCAAAGAGAAGCAACTTTAGTATTTGTACATGACGGAATAAAACTAGTACTAGTAGAATTACAATAATAAGCTACATTGTAGCTTTTTTGTTTGTTAATATACACAATTATGATATAATTTGTATAGAGTAGGTGAGAGTATGAGAAGAAAAAAGACTAAATCAATGCTAATACTAGCATTATTATTACTAGGATTAACAGTAGGTTATGCTGTTTTAAGTACTAATTTAAGTATTAATGGTACAAGTACTATTAATAAACCAACATGGGATATACATTTTGAGAATATAGTAACTAAGTCTGGTAGTGTAACACCTACAACGGCAGCAGCAATATCCAATCAAGGAAAGACTGTTACTTATGCAGTAACCTTAAATATTCCAGGAGATTTCTATGAATTTAATGTAGATGTTAAGAATGCTGGAACAATAGATGGAATGATTGAAAGTATAACTTCTACAGTAAATAATCAACCAGTAAGTAACTTACCAAGTTATGTAGAATACTACGTAACATATAGTGATGGAGTACCAATACAAGAGAATCAACTATTAACTGCTGGTAATAAATTAACATACACGGTTCATATAGGATTTAAAAGAGACTTAAACCCAGGAGACTTACCAAGTAGTAATCAAACATATAACTTATCATTTGGATTTACTGATACACAAGCAGGACCAGAAGCTACCTCTAAACCATATTATGTATATACTACTTCTTATTCTATAATCGGTATGAATATTGTAGAAAACGCTGATAATCTTGAGTTGTATGATGACTATTCTAGTCTTATAAATGCAGGAAACCCTTTTTTTGAAAAACATTTAATAAATAATAATGTAATAGAAGAATCTTATTTTGGTATTTTTCATAACGGTAAAGTTTATTATTTAAAACCATATGATAATGCCAGTTTTGATGCAAATAGAGTAGTTATGGAAGAAATACTTGGTGTTGAAAACTGTCAGTATGTTGAAACAAATCAACCTGGCTATTTTGCTTATAGTTGTGAAAAGGATGATTGGGGTCTATTTGCTCTTCCTTATGGTGTTGTTAATGGCGGTAATGAAAGCCATGGCTGTGAATTTATTGGTGAAGATGGATCTGGATATTCTGTTTGCCACTAGGTTAAAAAAAGAATCTCATTTGAGATTCTTTTTATTCATCTTTAAATAAATATTTATTTAATGGCTTACATAGTTCTATTATGAAGAATACTATTATATTAATAGCAAATATAAACATAACTTGTCCGAAGTTAAGTGGTGCTATTTTAAGTAAGTTTCCTATAGGTGTAATAAATGTTAATACTTGTACTAATACAATGAAAACAAAACCTATATTTAAATATTTATTACTAAATATACCTTGTTTTACTACGGGATCTTTTAAATTACGACAGTTAATTGCATATAATGTTTCTTGTACAATTAAACAAAGTAAAGCCATAGTTTGAGCTACTTCTAAGCTATAAGTTTTTCCTACTAAGAAACAGATAAGTACTAATGCTGCTTCTATAATAGAAGAAATAGCTAGATTGGCAATTATAAATGGAGTAAAGAAACTACTTGTACTTCTTCTTGGAGGCCTACTCATAACATCTTTGGAGGCTTTTTCAAAAGCTAGGCAGATTGCTAGAGCAGCATCAGTAACTAAGTCAATATAAAGAATATGAATTGGAAGTAGGGCAGTTACTGCCATAAACATACCAATAATTACAATAAACATTTCAGCAAAGTTACTTGATAATGAATAAACAATTACATTACGTATATTATCAAATATTCTACGACCTTCAAAGTTAGCATCTACAATAGTACTAAAGCAGTCATCAAGTAGAAGTATATCAGCAGTACTCTTAGTAACTTCAGTACCAGTTTGTCCCATACCAATACCAATATCAGCTAGTTTTATAGAAGGAGCATCATTAACTCCATCACCAGTCATTGCTACTACTTTATTATTCTTTTGAATAGCTTCTACAATCCTTACCTTATCTTGTGGTGATACTCTAGCAAAGACACTATAATTAAGTACTTGATCGGCTAATTCCATATCAGAAAGTTTAGCTATATCTTTTCCTTCCATACCTTTAGAATTCTCATCAGCAAGACCAACTGTTTTAGCTATTTCCATAGCTGTTATTAAGTTATCTCCAGTAATCATAATAGGGGTAATTCCAGCTGATTTACAAGTAAGAATAGCTCCATATACTGAGTCTCTAGGAGGATCTATCATACCAATCATACCTAAGAAAGTAAGATTCTTTTCACTAACTTCTTTACTATCTTTGTAAGCAAAAGCAATTACTCTTAAAGCTTTATGTGATAAGTCTTGTTCCATTTTAACAAACTCATCTTTTTTATTTTTAGTAAGCTTTTTTACTTTTCCATCAAGTAAATAATTATCACAATTTTTAAGTATTGACTCTAAACTACCTTTTGTAAATAAATAAGTATTTTTATTATTACTAACTTGAACACTCATCATTTTACGATCAGAATCAAATGGTATATCATCAACTCTATGATAATCATTAATAGTCTTATTATAATCAATATTATTTTTAATACATATATCAATTAGAGCAGTCTCAGTTGGATCTCCGATTAATTTATCATTTATATAAGTAGAATCATTACATAACATCATATTAAGTAATAATAAATCATCATCTTTAAATTTATATTTTCCAGTAGGTAATAATGTCTCATCTTTATACATCTGTGTAACTGTCATAACATTTTGAGTAATAGTACCAGTCTTATCAGAACAAATAACTTCTACATTACCTAATGTTTCAACAGAAGACATAGTTCTAACAATAGTATTCTTCTTACTCATCGCATTAACACCGATAGATAGAGAAACTGTAATAACTGCCGGCAATCCTTCTGGTACAGCAGATACAAGTAGAGAAATAGCTAACATAATAACTTGTACAAAATCATTATGTAATATCAATATATTATATATAAATACAAAAGCTATAATAACTAAAACTATTTGAGTAAGTCTATTACTAATTTCTTCAATCTTTCTTTGTAATGGAGTAGGGACATCTTTTTCAGTAGTCAACTCTTCCGCAATCTTTCCTAATTCAGTATTTAAACCAGTTTCAGTGATAACGTAAGTACAATGACCATTAGTAATATCACAACCACTATATAACATATTGTGACGATCATTTATTAGTACTTCTTCACTGATAGACAAATTATTCTTATAAACAGAAAGACTCTCTCCAGTTAGAATAGATTCATTAGCTGATAGGTTAGAGAACTCTAATATTCTACCATCGGCTGGAATTTTATTACCGGCTTCTAGATAGACGATATCTCCTGGAACTAAGTCAACTGCATCAACAATAATCTCTTTACCATCTCTTTTTACTTTACAATTTAATGTTTCAAATTTCTTTAACGATTCAATTTGTGATTCAGCACGAGATTCTTGTAAATATCCCATAATTACATTAATAAAGACAATTATAATAATTAGAATTGTATCAGTAAAAGGTTCATGAGTAATTAACTCATAAATAAAAGATATAACTGATACTATTAATAATAATTTAATCATCATATTATCAAATTGACTAATAAGTATTTTAAAATTAGTACGTTGATTTTTGTTTTCTATTTTATTTTCCCCATATTGAGCGAGTCTTTTATTAACTTGACTAGAACTAAGGCCCTCCATGGAGGTGTCTAATTCTTTTAAAATATCTTTTATATTCTTTCTATACATAAAGCACCTCTCTAGTATAAATTATATCACAAAAAAAGAAGAAGTTTTAATACTTCTTCTAAAAAATTATGGTTGAGTTTGTCCAGTTTCAGATCCACCTTCACCTGATGGAGTAGTTCCGCCTTCTCCACTAGGATCACCAGATCCACCGCCTTGACCACCTTGACCACTTGGGTCATCTCCTTGATCTTGGCTATCATCCTTATCTTTGTCTTTTTCTTTATCCTTGTCTTTGTCTGTTTCAGTTTCTTCCTTTCCAGAACCAAGGGTTATAGATATACTCTTATTCTTATCTAATCTAGCTCCAGCTGGAACACTTTGAGCAGTAACATAACCACTTCCTTTGAAACTACAACTTAATCCCAATTTAGAACATGTAGCTCTTGCTTGTGATTCAGAATCTCCAGTAAAGTCAGGCATTAAACTATATAAGCTTCCGCCACCAACACCTTTACCAATAACTTTCTTTTCATATGGTTTGTTAATAGAGAAAGTAAATTCCGTAATTGCTTTAGCAGTCTCTGGTTTTAAATTCTCTTTCATAGCTTGAATAATTACTTTACGGCTAGCACTACTTGGTACATAATCCCATAGAACCATACGAGCTCTTTCATCGTAAATCATTTGACCAGAACCTTCTAAGTATAATTGTTGGATATTAATTAATTGTGCTTTATCACTACTACGTTTAACTATATCTTTTCCAACATCATAGAATGATAATATTTGTTTAGTAGTTAAGTTGGTATCCATACTATTAGATACAGTATTTAAAATATCCATGAACTTAGAAATATCTCTAATATCTTTCATCTTATCAATTAGAGCCATAATAAGTTCTTGTTGGTGTTGTGCTCTACCAAAGTCACCATTTTGTAATTGCTTTCTATTTCTTGCGAAAACTAAAGCTTCTTCACCATTTAATTTTTGATGTCCGGCACTAATACAAACTTGACCACCACGACCAGAGTTATCTGTACATAATCTCTTAGGAACATCAACTTCAACACCACCAACGGCATCTACTAATTTAACTAAACCTTTAAAGTTAATTTTTGCATAATAATCAATATCAACATCAAAATAATTCTCAATAGTATTAATCATACAATCATTACCATAGGCAGCTGCATGAGTAATCTTATTTTCAGGTCTACCACTCCAACAAGCAATAGGAACATAACTATCTCTTGGAATAGATAACATAGTCGCATTTAAAGTCTTAGGATTAAATGTAATAAGTATTAATGTATCTCCATTCGCAATAGCATTCTTCTCTAACACTTCATCAGTAGAATCAATTCCCATTAAAAGTATAGTAAATGGTTCTTTAATGTTCTTTCCGGAAGAAGCCATTTCTTGTTTAGAAGTATGAGCTTTCTTCATCTTCTTTTCTTGTTTAAATATTACTTTAGTTTCACTACCAATATTTTCATACCCTTGAATTGCTTCATACATTGAAACATAACCATCTGTAATAAATATAGCATCTAAGTCTTCAAGATATAAATCAGTAATCATAGAAGTATAATCTTCATATTCTTTAATTTCATTATCATCTTGTAAATTATATTTATCAATTACTTCACTAGGAATAATATATCCTTCAGGATTCTTCTTATCATTAAGCATACCAATAGTCATATCCTTAACATCTTCGATATCCTGAGCGCTATTTTTACCTAATACTACTAAAGAGCTTGTATAAGTAACATAATTCTTATTCATTGAACTAAGTTGTCCATAGACATAGAAAATAGCTCCTCCAATTGCTCCACATATGAGCATATAGAAGATCATTGCAAATATTAAACCAATATGTCTAGTTCTCTTTTTCTTAGTTCTTCTAACTCTCCATATAAAGAAGATATCTATCATTACTATTGCTCCCATGACAATAGCTCTTAATAAATCTTCTATTGAATCTAACAAAAATATCTCGTATATAGCAAATCCTGAAGCTATAATTGCTAAAAACAAGAATATTTTATAAACTAATTTTATTTTTACTTTTCCTTCTCTAGCCATACTTACCTCCGTATATTCAACTATTATAAATTATATCTAAAATATGGCAATTAATCAACCTATCAAATAGTATATTTGTCGATTAATTGAATTGACAATTACTTATTATAAACCAAAAGTAAAATAATACCAAGCTCATCTTTGTAAACAATTGTAAATATACATAATAATATATGTAAATTGCCACTATTTTACACACATATTTGATATAATATTTATAGAATAATGAGGAGGTGTGCCCATGAAGAAAAGTATATTATTTATAATAAGTGTTTTACTATTACTATGCTTAACTCCAAGGGATGTTTATGCCTTCTCAAGCAGTAATTATAGTAGTAGAAATTTATGTGGAACATTTGAAGTAGCAAAATTTTCAACAGATGGTTCAATAACTAAAGTAGCTTGTTATGGAGATTATGCTTCTGCTAAGAACTATATGATAAGTAATGGTGGAATAGACTTAGCTATAATGACTAAAGTAAATAGTAAAACTAAAATAATAGATGCTAACAGCGCTTTAGTTGATTTAACTGTATCCCCATCAGATTTAACATATTATTATAGAACTCCAGGAGGAGGCCAATATACTTATATGAATAATAAAGGATCATATGGCGGTTCAGATGGAGTCTTATTAGAAACTACTAATTATAATGGTAATTGGTGGATTAAAGTAGAAATTAATGATTGTAAAGCTTGGATAAGTCAGAATGATTATGAATTAGTCCCAACTACTTGGGCTAAAACACCAAGTTATTACTATGTAGATAATAATTCTATTAGACATTATTATTCTAAGAAAGTACAAGATACGGGTACTATTATTGGAGGAAGTACTATTGGTCCAAAACCAACTATGTTATCAGTTGGATCATATTATTCATATGATGGACATTATTTCTATAATGATTATAAAGTTTTGGCTAAAGATTATAGAAATGGTAATCATAATAATGCGGTAAATAAAAATAACCCATATTATAATTATTACCAATATCTTTCAAATCATACTAAAACTAAATATTCAAGTAATAATATAGATGAATATATAAGAAATGCTATGGGTATTAATAAAAATGTCTATGGAAATGCTTCATCTAATGGATCATCTAGACTATATGGTATGGGAACATATTTCTATTATTCTCAAGAAAAGAATGGAGTAAATGCTGTATTATCACTTTCTTTATCTAGAAATGAAACAGGTAACGGTAGAAGTAATTTAGCTATTAATAAAAATAATGGATTTGGTCTTAATGCAGTAGACTCTAATCCAACACAAGCAGCTAATTGGTATCCAACATTTGCTAGTTCAATATTAGGTTATTCATCTAAATGGGTAACTTATGGATATGCTAATCCTACAGATTGGAGATATTTTGGACCACAATTTGGTAATAAATATATTGGAATGAATGTAAAATATGCATCTGATGTATATTGGTCAGAAAAAATGGCTGCTAATTACTATTCATTGGATAGTTATTTTGGATTACAAGATTATAATTATTATCAATTAGGAGTAGTAACTGGACCTACAAGAGCTTATTTAGATGCATCTACTTCTTCTGAATTTATCTATGAATATCCAGAAGCGGAAGATGGCTTAGTAATAGTAGAAGAAAAATCAGTAAATGGAGTACTTTGGTATAAAGTAATATCTGATAAAAACTTATCAAATGGAAATATAGTAACAAGTGGTGATTATAATTGGAATTCTTATGTTTGGGTACAAGCATCCCAAGTAAAGAAAATTAATAATACTACATATCATTCAGTAGATACAATTACTAATTTTAAAGATAAGAACTATACTTATGATTTATATGTAGAAAATGCTGTATTTAAACCTAAAGTAGCTATTTCTACTAAAGATACACCATATTATTATGATGCTACTCTAAATAGTCAAAAGGGACAAACTCTAAAGAATAATAGATATGTTATGGTCTATAGTGCTGCTTTGTCTAATAATATTCCAGTAGCTTACTTAGTAACAAGTGATTATAAATACGATCAAAGACACTGGGTATCAGCTGATTCTATTAGATTTACTTCTACTACATATGGAAAAGCATCAGTTACTGCCAGTGGTAATCAATATACTTGGGTAAACTCAGTACCTGAAGATACAGCGGCTACTTTAATTAGTGGGCTATATCATAATTCCTATACACCAGTATTAGAAAAGAAAACAGTATCTGGATACTCTTGGTTAAAAGTGCCAATAGATCTAAGTGGTACTACTAATGAATTTGGTTGGACATTAGAAACAGCCCCTAATGTAAAAATAGAATTATCACAAACAATAGTAGAGGATCAAGCTCCTATAATTACAGCAAGTGATAAGACTATTGAAGTAGGAGATAACTTTGATGCTTTAAAAGATGTAACAGCATTCGATAATGAAGATGGAAATATTACTAATAAAATTCAAGTTATTGAAAATACAGTAAACAATCAAGTTGCTGGAACATATAAAGTAACTTATAGTGTAACTGATAGTAAGAATCATACTACTACTAAATCTATTAATGTTAAAGTATTAGCTAATGAAGTACCAGTAATTAATGCTAGTGATAAGACAATTTACCAAAATAGTGAATTTAATCCAAAAGCTAATGTAACAGCAAGTGATAAAGAAGATGGCGATTTAACAAGTAAAATAGAAGTAATAGAAAATACTGTAAATACAGAAGTATTAGGAGAATATAAAGTAACTTATAAAGTAACTGATAGTAAGAATCAATCTACTACTAAAACTATAAAAGTAACTGTAATAGAAAAAGGTTCTATCCCGCTACAAAGAGTAGAAGGAGAGTTCTTCTTAAATGCTTTATCTTATAATAAGAATACTAAGAAGTATACTATAGAAGGATATACTATACTAAAGAATGTTAATAATAATTCTGATGCAACTTATGAATTAATCTTAAGAGGAGATAAAGATTATTCAATTAACTTAAATAGTTGGAAGAATAATGTTCCATATGAACTAGGTATAGAAAATGGCTTTGATTATAATAATTCATGGTTTAAAGATACTATTAATTTTGATAATATACCTAATGGAAATTATTCATTATATCTAAAAGCTACTAAAGGAGAATATTATACTGAAGTATTAGTAGATAACTTATTTAATACAAGTATTGATAGACGTGGAGAAGATGATAATCACGGATATAACTTCAAAGTAAATTTAAAATTAAAATCTAAACCAATAACTCTAGAAGTAAGAGATGAAGTATATACATTAAGTACAGCTCCTACATATAGAAATATGGTTAATGATTATGATGATATTTACTTTAACAATAATAAATTACATATGATTGGAACAAGTTATAATTATGGAGGAACTTATTCTAATAGTCTATCTATTACTAGAAAACTAATAGTAGAAGAAGTTACTACATTTAAACAATACTATTATGATTTAAATGCTACTAATAATGGATCATATGAAGTAACTTCATCAGATAATAAATCTAAAGCCTTTGCTTGGTATGATACTGATGTAGATATAAGTAATTTACCTGTTGGAAGATATTCAATACAAGTATATACTAAGACTTCTGACGCAGCAGATTATGGTGAAGTAACTGATTACTTTAGATTATTAGAAGATACAACTAAAACTATTAATAATAAGAAATATACAATAAAGACAAATACTAAGTTAAATAATCGTATTGAAATAATAGTAGAATAAGAGGAAAAAATTCCTCTTTTTTCTTTACAAATTAACAAAAATATATTGTATTTCTAATATTTTCATGCTATTATTATCTCGACGTTTTGAAAAATTAGGTAATACAACATAGGGTATGCAACTGGAAAGTTGTGTTTTTTGCGTTGTAGGAAAGGAGGGTAGTTAAGCCTATAATAAATAGTTTTCAGATGTCAACAATTTAGGAGGAAGAATGAGTTTTATCATAGTAAAAGACTTAAATAAAACGTTTAAAGTTTACACACGTGATAGTGGTCTAATAAATGCTTTTAAATCTTTTATTAAAAGAGAATATATAGAAATAAAAGCAGTCGACAACATTTCATTCTCAATTAATAAAGGAGAAATAGTTGCTTACATTGGACCAAATGGAGCAGGAAAATCCACAACTATTAAGATGTTAACAGGTATCTTAAAACCAGATAGTGGACAAATCTTAGTAGACGGATTCACTCCTCATGAAGACAGAATTAAGTATGTCAAAAATATCGGAGTTGTCTTTGGACAAAAGTCTCAATTATGGTGGGATATACCAGTAGAAGATTCCTTTCTTCTTTTAAAAGATATTTATAAGATTGAAGAAAAAGAATATGAAAAGACTAAAGAAGAATTAGTAGAACTTCTCAATTTAAAAGATTTTTTAAAAACACCAGTAAGACAATTATCACTAGGACAGAGAATGCGCTGCGAAATTGCTGCATCATTACTTCATAATCCTAAAATACTATTTCTTGATGAACCAACTATTGGATTAGATGCTATATCTAAAGTCCAAGTAAGAAAGTTTATTAAAGAAATAAATGAAAAGAAAAAAGTTACTATCATATTAACATCTCATGATATGACTGATGTAGAAACATTAACTAATAGAATTATAATGATTGGTAAAGGTAAAAAGTTATATGATGGTAAACTTAATGACATCAAGAAAAAATTTAATAATGAAAAGCAAGTAGAAATAATTTATAAAAAGATACAAAATACTCCTAATATTAAAGGAGTAAAAATACTTAAAAAAGGAAGAAATAAAGTATTATTACAAGTATCTATAAAAGATAAAACTATTTCTGAAGTTATAAGAGAATATTCTAAAGTTTGTGAAATTGAAGATGTAAATGTTTTAGAAAATAGCATTGATAATGTTATTGTCAAACTATATGAGGAATACAATTTATAAAAGCCTATCTTTCTTATTTTAAAGCCGAATTATTAGTAGGTCTTCAATATAAGACATCTGCTTTAGCAGGTCTTTGTACACAATTCTTTTGGGGATTTCTCTATGCTCTTGTTTTTTCTGCCTTTTATAGTCATGCACATGTTAAAAGTATTAATTTTTCTGAACTAATGTGTTATGTATGGCTAAACCAAGCATTCTTTTATTTGATTTTGATTGCTATTAAAGATCAACAAATAATAGAACAAATAAAAAATGGTACCGTAGCTTATGAACTATGTCGACCATATGACTTATATTGGTGGTGGTATATAAAACATGTATCTAAAAGATATGCTGGATGCTTACTAAGATGTTTTCCAGTTATAGCTTTAGCCTTATTTTTACCAAAACCTTATAATTTATCTCCACCAATATCATTAAAAGCCTTTATCTTATTCTTAATAGCTTTATTTTTAGGTTCCTTATTAATAACAGCTATCTGTATGTTAATAAATATAATTACTTTCTTTACTTATAATGATAAAGGTATTTCAAGTATAATTTATACTTTAGGAAATTTATTATCTGGAATAGATGTACCACTTCCATTACTTCCAGTTTTATTACTATCAGTAACTGAGTATTTACCATTTAGACTTATTAGTGATTTAGCTGTAAGAGTTTATTCTGGAAATATAAATATTTCTTATGGAATACAAAGTATAATATTACAAATAATATGGATAATAATCTTAGTAATAATAGGTAAATTATTAATGAATAAAGCTTTATCAAAAGTATCTATTCAAGGTGGTTAATTGAAGTTATTAAAAAATTATTTATCACTTCATTTAAAAATAAGTCTTGAATATAAATCTTCATTTATTTTAACTGTTATTTCTCAAACATTAGCTATGTTTGTAGAATTATTTGTAGTAATATCTCTATTTTCTAAATTTAAATTATTAGATACATATAATACATATGAAATATTATTAGGATTCTCTACACTTTGGTTAGGTTATTCTTTAGTAGAATTATTTGGTAGAGGGTTTGACCATTTTTCTAAAATAATAATAAATGGAAATTTTGATATTTTATTAATAAGACCCAGATCTTTATTTCTACAAGTAATTGGAACAGATATATGTTATGAAAAAATAGGTAGAGTATCAATGGCTCTAATTATGTTTATATATAGTGCTATAAAAGTAATAAAGATATTTACTTTATTAAAGATATTTTTACTTATATCTATGGTATTTTGCTGTTTTATTATAATTTTATCTGTAATAATCGCAGGAGCTAGTCTTTGTTTTATAACAATTCAAGGCTTAGAAGTAATAAATATATTTACTAATGGAACTAGACAAGTAGGACAATATCCTATGGGAATTTATAAAAAAGTAGTAAGATTATTTTTCTCAATAGTAATTCCTATTACTTTAGTAAATTATTATCCTATAAGATATTTAACTGGAGAGAGTTCTAATATTATCTATTTATTATTACCATATTATTCTATAGTTATATTTATAATAAGTAATATTTTGTTTTACTTAGGTACAAAAAAATATACATCTTCTGGATCATAAGAGAGAGAAATCTCTCTTTTCTTTTTGTTGTATGAAAAATTTACATATGTTATAATTTGTATAGAATAGGTGAGTATATGAAAAAGAAGAAAACTAAATCAATGCTTATACTAGCATTATTATTACTAGGAATAACAGTAGGTTATGCAGTACTTAGTACTAATCTAAGTATTAATGGAGTAGGTACAATTAATAAACCTACTTGGGATATTCATTTTGAAAACATAGTACCAAAGAGTGGAAGCGTAACACCTACGACAGCAGCAAATATAAGTAATGAAGGGAAAACTGTATCTTATGCAGTTACCTTAAGTACACCAGGAGACTATTATGAGTTCAATGTAGATGTAAAGAATGCAGGAACAATAGATGGAATGATTGAATCAATTACATCTACAGTAAACAATCAACCAATATCAAATTTACCTAGTTATGTAGAATACTATGTAACATATAGTGATGGAATAGAGATTGGGGAAAATCAATTGTTAACTGCAGGAAGTAAACTAACATATACAGTACATATAGGATTTAAGAAAGATATAAATCCAGAAGATTTACCAGGAAGCAATCAAACATATAACTTAAATATGGGCTTTACCGATACACAAGCAGGATCAGAAGCAACACCTAAACCTTATTATATTTATACTACGGATTATTCTTCTACCGGTATGGAAGTTAGTCGTCTTCAACGCACCTATACTAGTCCTTCAGGAATTATTGGCTATACAGGTCATAACTTTTTCGAAAGATTATTAATAGATGACGGGATTATAACAGATACTTATTTAGGCTTTATATATGGTGGCAAAGAACACTACCTTAAAGCATATGATTCCGAAGTTGCTCTTGCAAACGCAAATACACTGATTGAAGTATTTGGTGAAGATAATTGTGGTGTTACTCAGTATGATGATTTTGAGTGTGTAGTGGGAGATATAAGAGTTACTCTAAGCGAAGACGGTCGTATAACTGGCAGCAGTGACAGCACTCATGCTTTTGAATTTAATCCTTTAAATGATGGTGGCTATTGCCAAGGTAACTGGTAATAAAAGAGACATAAGTCTCTTTTTTTGTTATAATAAATATGAGGTGTCTTATGAAACTGCAAGAAATATTAGAGAGCGACAACTTGATAGAAGAAATAGATAATAATATGGATTATTTACTAAATATTATTCCGGAAATTAAAGATATTATTGATTTTCCTCATAATCATCCCCATCATCATTTAGATGTATGGGAACATACTAAGCTAGCTCTAAGTATGTCAGAAAATGATTTTGAAGTAAGATTAGCACTTCTACTTCATGACGTTGGTAAACCATATTCTTATCAAGATGAAGAAGTTAGACACTTTCACGGACATGCTGAAGTAAGCAGTGAAATGTCTAAAGATATCTTAAAAAGATTAAATTTCCAAGAAAAATTCATAAATAAAATATCTAAATTAATACAATTACATGATACAGAAATAACAAAAGAAGATATAGAAAAAGAATATGATTTTACTTTAAAAAGATATGAAATACAAAGATGTGATGCCTTCGCTCATCACTCTAAAAGATTAGCTAAAAGAAAAGATTATTTAGAAAAGATAAAGAAAATGTTATAATGAAATAGGTGATTATTATGTATCGACATACATATGTATATGTAAATTTAAAACATATTAGAAATAATGTTAAAAAGTTAATAGAAGCTTACCCAAATTATAAGTATTATATGGGAGTAGTAAAAGCAGATTCTTATGGTCATTATGATGATAAAACAGTAAAAGCTATAATTGAAGGTGGTTGTAATTACTTAGCAGTTGCAACACTAGATGAAGCAATGGAAATAAGAAAGTATATTAAAGATATAGGTATATTATGTTTAGGAATAGTTCCAACTAATTTCCTACATTTTTGTGAAGAAAATAATATTGATATAACTATAAGTAATTATAATTACTTAAATAGTATTAAAGATAAACATTTAAAAGTGCATTTAAAAGTAAATAGTGGAATGAATAGACTAGGTATGAATAATTCTACGGATATTAATAAATGTATAAATACTATTAATGAATCCAATTTAACTCTTCAAGGTATATTTACTCATATGTATAAACCAGATGATGTAGAAGTAACAAAAAATCAAGAAAAAGTATTTGAAGAAATAACTAAAGATGTTGATTTAAGCAAAATACCTATGGTTCATTTAGGAGCTTCTGAGTATACTATGAATTATCCTAAAAAAGATTATGTTAATGGTTGTAGATTGGGTATTATAATGTATAATTTGGTTCCAAATAACTTAAATTTAGAAGATACTTTTAAAGTAGGATCTAGAGTAATAGAAATACATGAATTAGAGAATGAAACAGTAGGGTATAA
>JAEEGL013356900.1_pt1 | contig 19436 bp, 17 predicted proteins | sample 9134231 | NCBI WGS metagenome assembly JAEEGL01 (sample SAMN16246548, study PRJNA631951) | gut metagenome | biome: gut microbiome; feature: rumen; material: fiber-attached | host: Bos | place: Iran: Karaj | collected 2018-10
CGAAGTATAGTAGGCGTTGCGGCCGCTGGCGGTTATTGTGAAATATGTTTCGTCGAGTGGCGTGTTGATTGGGTATCCGAGGTTTTCTGGCTCCGACCAGTTGCCGTTTTCGTCACGTACCGACTTGAAAATGTCGTAGCCACCCATTGTATTGTGTCCGTTGGAACTGAAATACAATGTCCTGCCGTCGGGGTGTATGAACACGCCACGTTCTTCGTATTCCGAATTGATTGGTCGTCCTATATTTATTGGTGTCGACCAATTCCCGTTGCGGTCGAGTGTAGAGTAGAAGATATCGTGCTGGCCGATAGATTTGCTATTGTTTGAAATAATGTACAACGTCTTGTTATCCGACGACAGGCAAACCGTTGCCTCGTGCGATTCCTTGTTTATCTTTTCCGAGATGTTCTTGGGCTTTTGCCACTTGCTGCCCCTAAGCGTCGAAACATAAATGTCGCCGCCGTTTGTGTCCATATACACGTACATTGTCTGCCCGTCGGGCGAAAGTCCGGCTACGGCATCGTTTAGTGTCGTGTTGAGCGGTGAGCCAATGTTGCGAGCCTTGCTCCATCCCGACTGCGTATGGGTGCTTTCGTAGATGTCCTCACAATACATTCCGTCGTCGAGAATCATATTTCCAGTGCCACCTTTGCGGCGAGATGTGAAATAAAGCTTTGAACCGTCGGAGGTTACGAGCGGAATGTATTCGCGGTATTCGCTGTTGATGTTCTCGCCGAGGTTTATTATTTCCACATCTACGGTGTCCTTCATGATTTCGATACCATTGTCGCATTGCTGGATAAGTCGGCGAATTTCGGCTTGTTCGTTCTTGTCGCGCACGGTTTTCAGATAGTCGGCGTAGCATTTTTTTGCTTCTTCGAAACGGTAGTTCCAATGATAGCCGCATCCGAGGTAGAAAAGGATTTTCTTGTCGATTGCCTTGTTTAGCTTGTAGGCGCGTTCAAAATATTCGAGGCATTGCGATTTTTGTAGCGAGTTGTAATGGCAGTACCCAATCTTGAAGTTGAGGTCGGAGTTGTTGGGATTGAGTTTTTGCGGCTGTGCATAGTATTTCAGTGCGTTGGCATAGTCTCCAGCGTAGAAGTATGAGTTGCCATTGCTAATATTGCTTTTTGCAGCATTGACCTCGTTGGCTTTTCCTGGGAAGTTCGAAGTTGTGAATTTCGTGTCAATTTGTGCCGATGCGAAGCCAACAAGCATTGCAAGCAGAATCGTGAAGATTATATTTTTCATTTTCCAAACCATTTTCAACGCACAAATTTAGTTCTTTCTTCGTAATTATACAAAGCAATGTTTGTGCCATGTAAGAACACCCGTCAGATGCTCGCTTTTTTGCCGATTCAATTTCAAAATGACGTTTTCTGTAATTTTGAACATGCTCTTTGCGGGGTTTGTTTTGATAAAATTGGTGGGTATATGCAAATGACCTCTCTTGTAATTTTTTGAAAATCAGTTTAGAAATAAATAAATTTAAAAAAGTGAAAAAAATATTTGGAAGTAATTGTAATTTTGTCTTACCTTTGCAACGCTTTTAGCGAGAATAGCTCAGTTGGTAGAGCACGACCTTGCCAAGGTCGGGGTCGCGAGTTCGAGTCTCGTTTCTCGCTCTTTTTTTTTACGCTCTTTTGAAGTAAGGAAATCAGTGCCCTGGTGGCGGAATAGGTAGACGCGCTGGACTTAAAATCCAGTGATCATTGCGATCGTGCCGGTTCGACCCCGGCCCGGGGTACCTATTACTTAAACAGACATTAGGATAATTTGTTTTTCATATTATTTTCCGGGTGAATAATTTTTTCATTCGGTTTTTTTGTTTTTATAGGGTAGGTAATCCTAATAATCCATCATTTCGAAAATAGTATTCCGTTCAGAGAGCACGTTATTTGAATCTTCAATCTAAAATCGTGCCTTGTAAATAGTAAATTACATTATCTTTGCAGAAAAATTACAATATGGATAATCTGTTGTCCGAAATAAAGGCTGCAAACCAGGATTTGTTCGGTCGTATTGTGGAATACCGCCGTCATATTCATCAGAATCCTGAACTTTCGTTTCAGGAGTTCGAAACTGCAAAATACATACGCAACATATTGCACGATAATGGTATAGCAACTGATGACAGTTTTGGTGACAATGCTGTAATCGCTGTTTTCGGGGAAGGCGGCGACACCGTCGCTTTGCGTGCCGACATCGATGCACTGCCGATTTGCGAGGAGGTTGATTTACCTTTCCGTTCGCGTAACCATGGTGTAATGCATGCTTGTGGTCACGATGCTCACGCAGCATCTTTGTTGGGAACTGCGTTGATATTGAAACGATTGGAAAAATATATTAGCAATCGCATCGTGTTGATTTTCCAGCCTGGCGAGGAATTGTGTCCTGGAGGAGCCAACATTTTGGTACAGAAAGGCTTGCTTGAGAAATACGACATCAAACGGATTGTCGGAATGCATGTTTCTGCCGAACTGCCTACTGGCAAATTCCTTTTCGGAAGCGGCTATCTGATGGCGGCTACCAACGAGCTTTATATAAAGTTCCATGGTGTTGGCGGACATGCAGCCATGCCGCAGAAGCGTAGCGATACCGTGCTTGCGCTTGCAGATTTCCTCGTTGAGGTGCGCAAAATGCAGGAATCGCTTACCGACGATATGCCTTTCGTAGTGGCATTTGGTAAAATTGTTGGCGACGGCGCCTTGAATGTCGTGCCTCCCGAAACATCTGCCGAGGGTACCATGCGAACTTTCAATCCTGTCTTGCACAAGACTATCGAAGAAAACCTGAAACGCATATCACAACAGTCGGCGACGAAGTACAAGTGTACTGCTGACCTCGAAATTCGCAAGGGCTATCCTGCTGTGTACAATAATCCCGAAGTTACTGCCAAGGTAAGAAGTTTGGCTGCAGAATATGTTTCGGATGCCAATATTGACGAAATGCCGTTGAAGATGACTGCCGAAGATTTTGCTTTTTATTCGGAGAAAATTCCTGCAACTTTTTTCCGTGCCGGCATCATGGGCAACGGTAGGGGCAAAGTTACCCAGCATAACCCCAAGTTCGATATGGACGAGGAGGTTTTCCGTACGACCCCAGGTCTTATGGCTTATATCGCGTTAAACTATTGATTATGAAGAAGCTTGCAATGTCCGAAATGGGACGCCTCTCGGTTGAGGAGTTTAAGTCGTCGAAGAAGAACCCGCTAGTTGTCGTACTCGACAATGTGCGAAGCCACCACAATGTCGGGGCGGTTTTCCGCACTTGCGATGCTTTTGCATGCGAGCGGTTGCTCTTGTGCGGAATAACGGGCACTCCGCCTCACCGCGATATTCAAAAGACTGCACTTGGTGCAACCGAGTCGGTAGAGTGGAAGTATTACGAAAATACCATGGATGCCGTTTCGGAACTGAAAGCATCTGGTTATAAGATTGTTGCTTTGGAAATTGCAGAGGGCAGCATTCCTGTAGATTCGTTTTCTGCGGTAGAGGGCGAAAAGTATGCGCTAGTGCTTGGCAACGAGGTCGAAGGCGTTGATGATGCTATTATGAATCTCGCCGACATCTGCCTCGAAATTCCGCAGTTTGGTACAAAACATTCGCTCAACGTATCGGTAAGCGGAGGAATCGCAATTTGGGAAATCGTCAAGAAATTAATTGGCAATTAATGCTTAAAGATGAATAATTTGCAGAGACGCAATGCTTTGCATCTCTACAATTAATTATCGATTTCATTCAGCGCTTCCTTTGCATGAGCCAATGCTGCATCGAAGTTGTCGTGTATGTTGCCCTTGCCTATGAGGAAAGATATTCGACACTTATCCAACGACTTACGCACATTGGGCTGTACTCCCGAAAGGAAAATCTTCTTGTTTGATGTTTGGAGCGACTTTATGGCTTCGCGGAAGTTTCGCTCGCCTGTTTCGTCCATAAATGGAACGTGTCGCATACGGATTATAAGTATCTTGGTGGAGTCGGGACGTCCTTTCAGCACCTCGCTGAACTGCTTGGCAGCGCCGAAGAAGAACGGTCCGCTGATTTCGTAGATTTCTATTCCTTCGGGAACATCGTCGTAGTTTTCCATAGTGTTGGTGTCGAGGTCGTTCTTCAGAATCGCCTCTCCATTGTCGGCCATACGCTTCATGAACATCAGCGATGCAAGGACGATGCCGATTTCTATTGCAACTGTCAGGTCGACAAGCACCGTAAGGAAGAAGGTTACGAGCAATATTATTATGTCGTATGGCGAACCACGCAGAATTGATGTGAAGCTGCGCCATTCACTCATATTGTATGCCACAACAATAAGAATACCTGCAAGGCACGACATAGGTATGAGCTTTGCATAGTTTCCGAAACATAACATTATGAGCAACAGCGTTACGGCATGAACAATACCTGCGATAGGTGTACGACCGCCGTTTTTGATGTTTGTTGCTGTACGAGCAATAGCTCCTGTTGCTGGAATTCCACCGAAGAATGGAGTAATTACATTGGCGATACCTTGTCCAATGAGTTCGGTGTTGCTGCGGTGGTTGCTACCAATCATACCGTCGGCTACGACTGCCGATAGCAACGATTCGATTGAACCGAGTAACGCTATAGTAATTGCTGGTTGCAGGTAGTTGCCGACGTTTTCCCAGTGGATTTCGGGAATGCTTATTGCGAGGCTACCTTTTATCTCGCCGAACATGCTTTCAATTGTAGTTACTGGAATATCGAATATGGCAACAACTACTGTCATAAGTATTATTGCAACAAACGAACCTGGGATTTTGTTGGTCAACTTGTTGATTATTATGCTTATGAGGATTGTTGCAACGGTAATGCCCAAAGCCCAGTAGTTGGTTGTGCCGATGTTGTCAATATATACGCCCCATTTGTCGATAAATGCAGCAGGAACATCTGAAACTTCAAGTCCGAGAGCATCTTTTATCTGTGTGGAGAAAATAGTCAGTGCTATACCGCTGGTGAAACCAACTACCAGAGGATGAGGAATGAAGCGCAGTAGCGAACCCAATTTCAGCAAGCCGAACAAAATCATGAATATACCGGCCAATATGGTTGAAATCATCAGTCCGTCGAGACCGTATTGCGCAACTATGCCCGAAATGATGATTACAAATGCACCTGTAGGTCCGCCAATCTGTACGCGGCTACCGCCGAGAAACGAAATCAGGAACCCTGCGATTATTGCGGTAACGATACCTTTGTCGGGTGAAACTCCCGATGCCACAGCAAATGCAATTGCCAAAGGCAGAGCAACTATACCAACAATTATACCCGAGAATAAGTCCTTTGTAAACTGCTTCTTCGTATAACCCTTCTTCAGAACACTGAAAAACTTAGGGTAGAATATGTCTTTTATCTGAAAATTAGCCATTTAGTAAATGTTAAAAAACGGGCGCAAAATTACTAAAAAATATCTTTGCACCAAAGCCCTTTTTATGTGGGTTTAATTTATGGCAATTATTTTATGCAAACCTGCCGAACTTTTCTTCTTCTTCGCTGAAGTCAATTGCACCAATTTCCTCCTTTATGCGTTTTATTTCAGCGAGATTGTGATTGCAAAATGCTTTATAGGCATCCGATTGCGGATTTGCAGGACGGTGGTTTGCTGCTGCGGTTATTTTGCTAATCCACGCAATTGCCGATTTTGTCTGCTCTGAGAAAAATGTTTCGCTAAAGCGTTCCCATATATACTGCACGGCTGTTTCCGACGGATGAACCATATCTGTAGCATAGAAACGATAGTCGCGAAGCTCGTCCATCACAATTTCGTAGGCGGGGAAATAAAATGTACTTCCGAATTTAGCATTAAGTTCGTTTATTGCAAGGTGCAGAGTCGATTTGCTAATCTGGTTCTGGTGTGCTCCGTCGCGCCAGTGGCGGATAGGACTTACCGTGAAAATTATGCGCAGATTTGGATTTGCTTCAGTCAATGTTTTTATGCACTCCGACCACGATTCAACGATTTCGCTTACGGGAAGTAGCCTGCGGTTGAAACGATTTTCAGGCAGCTTGTGGCAGTTGCATACGACCTCCATTGTGTCGGCATGTTCGTACACAAAGGCAGTTCCAAAAGTGACGAACATAACATTCGCTCTACGAATTTCGTTTGCAAAAGTCTTGGTGGCTTCGTTTAGGTTTTCAATGCATGTAGCCTTGTCGGGATTCGAAAAACGGCTGTGGAAATCGAAACAGTTCCATGTTCCCCCCGAGGGAAACACATCGTTGTCACTATATTCTTTGCCCGAAAGAGCATTTTTTATGCTTTTGCAAATCGAAAGCGGATTGTAAAGTATCCCTGTTGGGTTAACGCTAGTCGGGATTTTGGTTTCAGCCAGTTTGTCGCCAATATTTTCGGCAAAGCACGAACCTACGAAAAGGCATTTGTCGTTGTGCGAAATGCCAAATGAGGATTTCGGGATGTCTATTTTTGTTCTAAAGTCCATTTATATATCTGTTCTTTGTGCTTTTCTCTTTTTTCTTGTGGCTTTATTTGAGTTTACATACGATGCAAGCCAGTATGTTATGCTTGTACTTAAAATTCCAATCCCAGCCCCGGCAAGAACATCGCTTACCCAATGTTTATTGTTGTATATGCGCATAAATCCCACTCCCGCAGCCACAACATATCCTACAACACCGACAACAGGATAATCCTTGAATTCGCGTCTCAGTATTTCGGCTCCAGTAAAGGCCGCTATGGTATGTCCCGAAGGAAAACTGAAGTGGTCACCATTGGGGCGCATCCTGTCAATTCCATATTTCATCGGCAGAGCAATTCCATACGCTATTATGTACGAGGCAGCGGTAAGAGTTGTAAGGTCGCGATATCCGTGCTTGCCTTTCAGTCCACAAAGATTCAGTCCGTATGTAGCGACTGCAGGCAAACACACTACGTAATCTTCAAAAAAGATGTGCTTATGCCCGTTGCGTTGCATTAGGTTGCGAAATTCAAGGTCAATGCTTGTATTCAGTTTTGGTGTAAATGCTATTGTGGCTCCTGCGGAAAAAAGCAAAACAGGTGCAATAAGCCCAGTGGCACGAAATTTATGCACGCTTACGTCGGTACAAGGTCTCCGCCAAGATTGGGCGAATACGCTTGGTTGTCCGATATTTGTTGTGTCCGTATTAATCTGCAAATCAGCGTCATTTAAAGTGCTGTCAACCATTATAGTATCGTTTTGCGCGTTTGCTGCAAAACACACGACAAGCAATAAAAATAGTATTATGAAGCACTTGCGCATATCAGATTGTTGCAAGATAAAAGTTTTGTCCCTTGAAATAAATGACGTACAGTTTGCCGTTTATGTATTTGCAGCACTTGCAGTCGCTTGCAAGCGGAAATTCGCGCTCGTCTTCGACTTTGCCGTCAAGGTTGTATTCTACGATTTTGCTGTAGTTGCCTTCCGAGCCTTCCACAGTCGTAATTCTCTTGTTGTCAACAATAAAGGCATATATTGTCCTGCTCGATTCAGTGATTTTCGTTGCGCTTCCGTCCTTGCCGATTTCGAAAACTGAACCTGCAGCCGAAGCATAAATCTTTCCGCCGTATGCATAGAATTTTGGTTGCGAAACGTATGTGTAAATCGAATTCATCACATTGCTTTCGGCAGCCATGTTTTCCGATTCGCGGCGCGGAAGGTCTATTGTTTTTTGCAGGACAAATTCGTTGGACTTTTGCTTTACAAAAAGCATAAGGCTCGGAATGTTATCGGGCTTTTCAGACCTTTCGTACTGCGACGCAGCATTGGTAATTATAATGCTGTCGGAAAGGTAATAGCAGAAGTTGCCCTGTGGAATGTTGGTTGCAATTCCGCCTTTTTCGTCGAATAGGATCTTGAAGTCCTTGCCGTTGTGGAAAACTGAAGCTGGAATTATCGAATAGCCCATTGTGTCCATTATCGGTAATGGATAGGCGTACAATGACTTGTCGTAGCTGTCGCCGTAGCCAAGCAGGGCAAGCGGCTGAATAGGTGTGCTGTCGGTAAGTGGCTGGCCGCTTATTTTCGACAGAAACTCGGCAAAACTATGCGATACTTCATCGAGGCCGATGCTTTCAATCATGCCCGAGCGCGTATCGATTTGGTAGGTGCGTGCGCGGTCGACAATGCAAATTGCGCTATCGTTTGCTTTTGCAATCTGCGACGGACTGCTAAGCGAACATTCGTCGTTTTCTTGGATTTTCAGTTCCTTGAGTTCTGGAGTGCCGTTGCACGAGGCAAGGAATAATGCCAACGCAAGTAATGGTATAAATATCGGTTTCATATTATATGAGAACTATTTTTGTTTTTTGCAAAGCTAACTATTTTTTCGGTTTGATGAGTAGAGAATAAACACTCTATTCGCCGAAAAATTTTCGGCGAATAATATCACTAATCGCCGAATGACACTATAAAACAACAGCAGCCGACGAATTGCCGGCTGCTGGTAGTATTTTTCGTTTTGTTATTTTATATGCGCATTGCAAATGCTGATATTCAAATGTTTAGGATTGTAAATCCTAAACAACATAATTCTTGTTAATTAATCACTCTGTTATTGGACTACATACAGGTCTTACAGAAAGTCCCATAAAACGATATAAATATGTAACACCAGAACTACCATTATAGAGCATGAAGGCATTCGATTGTTCTGGAAAGTTAGAGTAGAGAGAACTTGACCAATAGTATCCATAAGTACTTGCGTCATTGGGATTATCAGTCATACTTGCATTGGGTAAGAAAATGCTATTGCCATTTGGACCCGTAAACAGATGTCCGTTTACTCCATTTTTAGTAGTTTTTCTTAAAGTGCAGTATGTTTTTAATTCGTACAATTCTGCACTAGTAGGCATGCGCCAAACTGAACCCCAATTTGCAGTTGCTGCGTCGTCTTCAGCTTCCAATGTAGTCAAACCATCTGTAAAATCATTGTATCCATAGTTTGCCGCACTACAATACTTTGTAAGACCACCAGAATCATAGTGATATATATACGTATCCCAATTGTATGTTTCTTTTGGTGCTGTTTCTCCCCATGCAAAGAAATCTCCATAGTCCTCAGGGTTGGTTGCACCTACATTACAGGTAGCCCACAAAGTTCCGCTCGGTAAACCGAGACAAACCCATTCGTGTCCATTTATTTGACCTGAGGATCCAGTGATAAATGATAGCACCTCTCCGTATGCAGTCCCATTGTTGTTGGTTGCATAGGCTTTATAATAATATGTGGTGTACGGAGATAGACCACTGATTGTATATGAAAAAGTGTTGTTAGAAACTGAGGACGAAACATTCTGTAAAAGATTTTCCAAGTTAGTGCCATACACAAAGCCGCATTCAGTTATTGTTTCGGCACTATTATTTGCGATGATTCCGTTTAGTGTTGCACTCGTAAAACTTACATTACTAGCTATAGATGTGGCTACAATAGGGTTTGATGGGTTTTCAACATGAAATATTGGACGGACAGATGCTTTTTTGGAGTAATATATTGGGAAACAATCTGTATAAAGAAGTTCTATTTTAAAACAGTATGCTTCTTGAACATCCCAGTATGTACTGGACCAGTATCTGGTAGTAGCTGGTGCTGGTATGAATATACTATTGCCATTCTGTCCGGTAAATAGACAGCCACTTTTATTATTTAGGTTAGTGTAAGTTATCGTGCAGTAATTTACTAGTTCCTCAAAATCAGTTTTTGTTGGTGTTTCCCACCCTGAACCCCAGTTAACAGTTGCTGCATCCGCATTGGCAGGAAGTGTTGCATTGACAGTAAAAGCATCTTGATTGTCAGCAAGCGGATATAATATTGAACCCTCATTGGGAATAGTTTCCCCCCAAGCATATTGGTTACCATCACCCTCTGGATTATTTGCACCAACGTTACAGGTGGCCCAAAGATTACCGCTAGGCAATCCTAAATCGACATAATCATGTTCATTTATACGTCCTGTTGGAATGGGGTTTTCTATACTTCCTTGGTAGTTGTTTGGTATCCATTGCGCATATAAAGTTAAGTTGTCGTCTATTGAAATAATTTGCCCATCTATATAATTTGCATCGTTTCCTGTCCACCCATAAAATGTGTAACCGTCGCGTGAAAAAGTATTACTTTTAAGAGCTTGCTGCTCGCCTTCTGTAAAAATCTGTTGTTCCATGATGCCAGAACCGCCATTGGCGTTGAATGTAACAATATATTTATTCGATCTTTCGCAACCACTTATAGTCAACATTCCTATCATGGTAATGGTAGCGAGAAATATTAATGTGTAGTTTTTCATTTTTCAAATATTTATTAATTTTCTGAATGAGAAAGTGTTAATTGTTGTTTGCTCGAACAGGACGTATATTTAATCCCAAAAAACGGGAAAAAATATCGATGCTAACATTCCTATAAGCTATGAAAGCAAATGCTCCATTTTTATCATAAGGATTTGATGTCCACCACGCCGAGCATATAGGATAAATATGCGAGCTATCTCTTGTTGTCGTATATGGCATTAAAATACTATTACCATTGGGACCTGTAAAAATTATGCCAGTTACACCATTATTGTTTATCCAGGTTGTTGTGCATTCATCTTTCAGCTCTTCGAACTCAGTCAATGTCGGCATGCGCCAATCTGCCCCCCAATTGATTGTGGCCGCATCTGCGCTTGGTGGCAAAACCGGTTGCTGGGCGATGTCTGCATAATAACTAAATTCAGTGTATGTATAATTATCATAATCGTATTGTGCCCTAGGTGTTGTTTCTCCCCATGCAAAATAATCACCAAATTCTTCTGGACTATTCGCACCTACATTACATGTTGCCCATTTGGTGCCACTTGGTAGCCCAAGATCAGCATAGGCTGCCCATTGGGCATATAATGTCATGTCGGAAGTTATTGTAATGTGTTGTCCATCAGTGTAGGTTTTACCATTACCATTCCATCCTACAAATGAATAGCCATTGCGAGTAAATGTTGCTATTGATAGCGCCTGCTGCTCTCCTTCGGTAAAAACTTGTTGCTCCATAGTGCCTGTACCACCATTGGCGTTAAATGTCACAATGTATGTCTCGGGTCTGTTGCATCCGTTAATTGCCAGCATTCCCACTATGATAACAATGGCTAAAAATACATATGTAAGTCTTTTCATAATTTATTAATTACTATTATTACTAATTCGTTAATCTTTTTAGTTTATAAATCTTCTTTTTTCATTGCCTGGTACAGACAGGGCGCACAGCTAACCCATAGTAGCGGTAGTAGCTGTACATGTCGTAATAGTCCGAATAGAAGTTGAGGTCCCACGCTTTGCTCGGGCCGTCCGTGCGGAGCGAACTCGACCAGTAGTGGCCGTTGGAGCCGGCACCGTAGAGCTCACTGTCGAGGCGGTAGCCGGCAGCGGGCAGGAAGATGGAGTTACCGTTGCTTCCCGTGAACTTTTCTCCGTTTACGCCGCTCTGAGTTGTCCACTCGTGGGTGCAATTGTCGTACAGTTCCTGCATTTCAGAATGCGTTGGCATTCGCCAGCCTGCTCCCCAGTTAGCGGTGGCGGCATCGTCGCTTGCCTCAAGAGTTGTAAGTTCATCGGTAAAACCGTTGTTGCCATATCTGGCATTGTTGCAGTACTTGGTGAGAGTATTCCAACCCCCATTACAATACCTATAAGTACTCCAGTTGTAGGTTTCCTTGGTTATGGTTTCGCCCCAAGCAAAGTAGTCGCCGTACTCTTCAGGAGATTTAGCTCCTACATTGCAGGTCGCCCATTTCGTGCCACTTGGTAATCCTAAATCAACCCACTTGTGCCCGCATGTTCTTCCCGTCGTTCTACTATACCGTCCGTTCGATTGGTCGTCGTCATCCCTGTGACATCCGCTAATTGCCAGCATTCCCACTATGGTAACAATGGCTAAAAATACATATGTATGTCTTTTCATAACTTACTCGTCTTTTGATTCTTTATTATATTCTATGGCTCGAAATATTGTTTCTTCTATCGTTGCATATTCTTCTTCTTTGAGCGCTATGTATCTCTTTGCTGTCAAGTCTTGCAATACAATATAAATGCTATAACACGAAAACACCAAATCAGGTGCTGCTATTATGCAGTAAATCAATACGTAATAATACATAATGCATTAACATTATACGATTTGATATTGTGTAACATAGAGTTTTATTTCAAGCATTGTTTACCTTTCCAAATCCTTATCTATTGAATTATATGGCTTTATTTCATTTTCTATATAAAAGCAGAGCTTTATTAATTTCCGAATAAGGGGATCCTGTCTTAATATACTAGTGTATGCATGTAAATCTAATCCCGAACAAAAATAAGTCTTTACTGGCGAAGGATGCCTATCTATATAAATCCAGATATCCCAACAGAAGTTATATAACCGAATTGGATTAGAATAGACATTATTTCGTTCAAAATTGACATTGCCAAAGTATTTATTAAAGAGTTCCTCGTATGTTTGTTTATTTTCTATACAATACTCTTTATAAAGTTTTGGGGTATCGTCTATTATTTTTTTACTATCTATTTCATTCATATTTAATATCATTTTTATGATTAATACTCTAATTTATCGTTTTTATCAAACTATTGGAATTCGTTGTATTTTGTCTCTATTTTCTTTGTAATCAGAATTTGTTGCATGATAGAATGCTACGAAATCATTTTCTTCTTCTTTGTTTGTTTTTAAGAAGTCTTTCCCTGTTTCTTTTTTTGCTTTTTCACAAATTGATTTTAACTTATCCAAAATTACAGATAGTATTTTTCCGCTACAAGAAATTGCATATGTGGATTGATCTAAAAATTCTGCATCAAAATCATTATTCTTATCGGTTATGCTTTTGCGAATATAATCTCTTAATTCTTTTTCACTAATAGTGTACATTACCATGCCAGAAATAAATTTACTATTACTCATCTTTTAATGTTTTTATTTATAAATTTTCATTTACTTTTTGGCTCTATTGATTACAGACAGGACGAACAGAACACCCAACGCAGCGCCCACAGACATCTGGAGGGGAGAAATTTGTCTGATTAAAAGAGAGACTAATTGCAAGGTTCAGGCAGCAAAGCGTCGTGTCAAGCGAACTTGACCAGTAGTGTCCATTGATACCGGCAACATAGAGTCTATCCGTGTATTGGCCGGCGGCAATCATGAAGATAGAGTTGCCGTTAGGTCCGGTAAACTTCATTCCGTATGCTACTCCGTTCAAGGTTATCCACTCGGGATTGCAACTGAAATACAATTCTTTCATTTCTTCTCTTGTCGGCATACGCCAACCCGCTCCCCAGTTTGCTGTAGCAGCATCATCAATTGCTTCAAGAGTTGTAAGTCCATCGTTATCCACAGAGTCATATGGGATCCTGCAATACTTGGAATAACCAATATGACCATAGGCATACTTATAATTTTCCTCAGAGTAAGTTGCCTTTGATGTAGTCTCTCCCCATGCAAAAAAATCCCCATAATATTCGGGGCTAGTAGCTCCTACATTGCATGTCGCCCATTTTGTGCCGCTTGGCAGGCCTAGGTCAACCCATTCGTGTCCGCCTGTTCTTCCTGTCGCTTCACTAAGTTGCCTGTTTAATTGTTCGTCATCATCTCTGTTGCATCCGTTAATTGCCAAAATACCAATTATGGTAACAATGGCGAAAAATACATATGTAAATCTTTTCATAACTTATTAATTACTTATTACTGATGCGTTAATATTTATAGTTTATATATCTTATTTTTTCATTGTCGGGTACAAACAGGTCGCACGGGATATCCAATAATGCGCGACTCATTATATATATCGTATGAATGCTCTGAGAAAAAGAAGCTATATCCACAATGCGCGTTACCAGTCGAGACGAGCGGTAACCAGTAGTAGCCATCTGTACCATCAAAGAAGAGTTCGTGGTCGCTGACATTGCCAGCAGCAGGAAGGAAGATGGAGTTGCCGTTAGTTCCAGTAAATTTGATTCCGTTTACTCTGTTCTTGGTTGTCCACACCCAGGGGCAATACCTGAACAATTCTTCCATTTCTTCTTTTGTTGGCATATGCCAGCCGCTTCCCCAATTTGCGGTAGCAGCATCGTCTATTGCTTCAAGAATTGTAAGAGTATCGGTGTAACCGTCGTAGCCATAGCTTGAGTTGTTGCAATACTTGGTGAGGAAATAACTTATAGAATTACCTTTATAATACTTATAGTTACTTTCAATGTAAACGTCCTTGGTAGTGGTTTCGCCCCAGGCAAAGTAATTCCCGTAGTCTTCGGGATTATTAGCGCCCACATTGCAAGTCGCCCATTTCGTGCCACTTGGCAAGCCTAGGTCAACCCATTCGTGTCCGTTTAATGTTCCTGTATTCCTGCCATTTCTTCTGTTTGATTGGTCGTCGTCATCCCTATTGCATCCGCTAATTGCCAAAATTCCAGCTACGGTAACAATGGCGAATAATAAAAAAAGTTTTGGTTTCATTCTGTTGTTTTTTATTAACCTTACTTGTAGATTATTCTTTCTGCATCTTTATCATATTCCGCTTGTTGTTTGTTAAATTTTGAAGCCTGTTGTCTAGCATCTTCTTCGTTTTGGTACTTTTCTCCTTTTATTGATATGTAGCGATCTCTGCTATAATCAAAGAAAGCAACTTCCCAAAACATTCCATCTTCTGTCGGTTGGCAGATAAATCTTTGCATTTTTTCTGTCATCATCTTTTTTGCCGGTTATATCCCATCGGCTCGTCGGTTCGGTTTTTAGTAAATAAACAATTACAAATAGTATTCACAAAGCTACTATATATCTATTTTTGTTCAGGATGTTGTATGTCATTGTTTCAGACAGATTTCGTCATTATTTCAGACGTTTTTCATCTTTCAATTCAACCAAAAGATGTCCTAATTGGGCTGCTTTTTCATCGGATAAATTACCCAGATTCAGATTAATTTGTATTTCGCGTGGACAAAACCTGGATTTCAAACCATACTGAACTTGAATGTCGTCCAGAAAATTGTGATTCAGGGCATCGCAAAGGTCAAGGAGTTGTTTCATGTCAATGCTCTGTCGTTCAAATATGAAATATACGTTGGAACGTGTAGTGTGAATGCGACGTGCAAGTTCTGATACAGTCATGCCGCTCTCTTCGAAAACAGCTTTTATCATTTGTCCGATATGTAGTTTGTCTTGCAAGTCCATTCTGCTTTACGATTGCGTAGCGACATAAAAAAAGCGTGGAAAATATTTTTGCCTAATACTCCAGGTTTCCACGCCTGCCAACTTAAACAAATCATTCCACGCCAAAGTATGGCGTATTATGAAACTTGTTCTTAAGTTGGTGTCCCCATGGGAACGGTGTGGAAATTTGAGTATTAAGAACTGCTTCTATTCGCGATTTCTATATCAATACAATTCAGTTTCTACATTTTGTTCAGTTTTATAATTTTGGCAAAGGTAAGGAAAAAAATGAAATAGGAAAAAACAATGCCTCAGATCCTGAAACAAGTTCAGGATGACAGGCATTGTTATATAACAAAAAAAACGCACCGTTTCCGATGCGTTTTTTGTTTTTATCAAGTCTATTTCTACTCTTCATCCATTTCAATATCGTCAACATTGTCTGGAAGGTCCATGCCGAACTTGATGGTGATTCGGCTCTTGTCGAGACTAGATTCGTCGATAGGTTCGTAAGTGATTTTATCCGACGGAATTCCTTGTCCAGTAAAGTATTCCCTCAGATTCTTTTCACGCATTCCATTCATCATCCTATACATGCCTTCGATTTCCGAACCTGAATACAACTTCATGGCTGCTTCGGTGGTATTTCTTACATTAGCTTTCTCCTTCGCATAGTCGATAAGTTTCGGATCCTTGTCGCGCATGGCCTGGATTGCCTTGTATTCCTCCACGGTAAGTTCTTCTCTTGTCTTTGCGTTTGCTTCAAGGTAGTAGTCCATCTTCAGTCGGAACAAAGCAATCTGGTTCAGGTTGGTGGTCTTGTCGAGCGACTGTGTTATCGACATCTTTACATCGGGCTTGCTTGCAAGTATCTCCTTTAGTTCTTCCGACAACTTGTTGAGCTGCTGGTAGTTCTCGACGGTAAGAGTGCGATCGGTAATGTCCATGTACATGTCACGGAAATTATCCTCGCCACCATTCTTCTTGAATGCATCGAACGGACTTGTAGCAATCTTTACCATAAGGTTGCAGAATGTCTTCCATATAATTTTTCCTAGCTTGAACGACGGATCGTCGATGTTGCCGGTTACAGGCAGGTCAATCGAAATCTTCTTGTTCCTGTCGGACAAAATGTACAGACCGGCCTTCAGAGGAATATGTCCGTATTCGGCCTTCACATCCTTGCGCTTTTTCTCAACCGTGCAGTTCAAGATATTGAGTTCGTTGGAACTGTTGAGGTAGTTGTTGGTGATTGTGCTTATGCTCGACAACGACAAAATACCGTCGGTAAGAGGGTAGGCGGTATAGTGTACGCAGTATGGCGACATGTCTTTCAGCTTTATGTTCTTCAGCGATACATTGAGCTTCATGTTGTCGAAATTAGACAATGAGCCTACAAACGAACCTTTCAGTTCACCCTTGTCGCCAACCTGTGCCTTAAGTTTTGCATCAAACTGCGAAACAAGGTTCAAGTTATTGGCAGTAACGTTGATGTTTGTTATCGGCAGTACAAACTTTTCAAGCAAGGAATTGTCTGTATAAACTATGTTTGAATTGTCAAGAGTGAATTTCTTGATTGTCAGGTTCATATCACCACTCGACTCGGCATTGTCCTCTTCTTCGTCGGCACTATCTTCAATGAAAAGTTTGTCGATATTGTCGGTAAGTGTGTCGTAGATTATGTACTCGGTCTTTATGCCGTTGATGAGTATTTCGTTGAAAGCGAACAAGTTCTTCTCGATGTCAATCTTTTCGATTCCAACCTTAATTTTGTCGGCAGTAATCACATCGTTTTCGTCCATGTCCTTCAATACGATGTCGTTGATTTCGACGTCACCGCTTGCAACAATGTTCATTATGTGCTCGGTAGAACCTTTGACAGAAATCTTCGAGGTGAGTTTGCCGTCGAACGATGAAACATTCATGCTTTCCTTGAGATACGGGAAAACTGGTGCCAACGAGAAATCCTCAAGGTCGATGTCAAGGTCATACTTGCCGTTTTCCATTCCATAAGCCACCTGCAGACCAAGTCTTCCGCCTTCGGCAAAGTCGAGGTTGATGCCAACGTCGGTATCTTCACCGCTGAAGTAGATATGCGGAATTTCAAGCTGCAAGTTGCCCATATCGAACTGACTGCCTATTGCAACATCGCGGTAATCAACTTCGCCACCCTTCAAGGTGATGTCGTTCAAGTTGATAATCCAGTTTGTGCTATCCTCTTCTTCCGGTTCTTCCTCGTCGGAAGCATAGAAGTCAATCAGGCTGTCGAAGTTGAACGCATCGCCGTCCTGGATAATCACTGCCTTGGGGTTGATGAGTGTTATCTCGTTGAGCTTAACCTCGTTGCTGATGAGCTTGAACGGATTTATCTTCACGATAAGCGTGTCGAACGAGCAGAACTCGTCCTTGTCGTTGAGTTCCAACATCTTCAGTCCCATAATTTTCACCTTGCCAACAAAAAGGTTGGTAGTAATCTTCTCAACCGTCACCGTACGTCCGCAAAGTTCCTTGCAGTGGTTGTTGATATAGCTTTTTGCTATCGGACCTGCTATGAAGTTCACGATAATGAGCAGAACTAGGATTACTCCTAATATTATGCACGGAATTTTAATGGCTTTCTTTAAACCTGGTTTCATCGTATTATCAATTTGTTATTTTTCCATTATCTTGCCAATGGCGTTGTCGTACAATTCCTTGGCATCCTTGATGAAGCCGAACGACTCGTCGTCGATTCTGAGTTCGCCCTTAGTAACATGACCGAGCAGTGAGAACGGAATCTTTTCCTTCATCATGAAGTCAACAAAATCGTCCTCCTGGTCTTCGTCCATCGAAACAACAACACGACCCTGCGATTCGCCAAAGAGGAAGGCATCGGTACGGAATTCGCTTGCAGTTGTGATGTCGAAGCCGAGGTTGTTAGGCATTGCCGCTTCGAGAAGGGTTATGTACAGACCGCCGTCAGAAACGTCGTGCATCGACTTTACAAGTTTCTTTGCTGCAAGAACCTGCAACAGTTTCGATAGCTTCACTTCGAAGTCGAGGTCGAACTTCGGTGCTGGCGACTTCTTAACCCTATGATATGAATATAGGTATTCGGAGCAGTTGATATCGTCTGCACTTTCACCTATCAAATAAATAACGTCACCCTTCTTGTCGAAGCACAGCGGAGTGTGGTTTGCCTTGTCTGGCAAAATACCGAGCATACCGATTACTGGAGTCGGGTCAACAGGTTCAGTCTTGCCAGCGATTGTGGTCTGGTTGTAGAACGATACGTTACCGCCAGTAACTGGAGTGTCGAAAGCACGGCAAGCTTCGCCCATACCTTTTATTGACATTACAAACTGCCAGTATGCCTGTGGATTGTAAGGCGAACCAAAGTTCATGCAGTCGGTGATTGCCACTGGCTTTGCACCTGTACAAGCAATGTTGCGAGCAGCTTCGGCAACTGCTATTGCGGTACCCTTTTCGGGGTCGGCCTTTACGTAGCGGCTGTTGCAGTCGGTTGTGAGTGCAAGTGCAGTGTTGGTGCCCTTTACGTTTACCATACCAGCGTCCGACGGCTTGTTGGTGGTCATGTTTACGGTGCGTACCATCGAGTCGTACTGTTCGTAAACCCAGCGCTTCGAAGCAATGTTCGGATGTCCTGTCAAGAAAGTTGCAACATCGTGTAGGTCAACATCTTCCTCTGGAATTGAATTGATGTCGAAGTGCTTGTAGTCCTTCATGAATTCTGGCTCAACATATTCGCGTTCGTAAACTGGTGCACCGCCACCGAGCACAAGGCTTTCGGCAGGAACTTCGGCAACAACTTCGCCCTTGTACGAGAAGATGAGCTTGTCCTCGTCGATAACTTCACCGATGCGTGCGCAGTTGAGGTCCCATTTTGCAAAAATGTCTTCAACAATATGTTCCTTGCCTTTCTTTATGCAGACAAGCATACGTTCTTGCGATTCCGAAAGCAGGATTTCCCATGCTTCCATATTGTTCTGACGCAGAGGAACAAGCGAAAGGTCGATATTCATACCGCTCTCGCCCTTTGCCGACATCTCGGAAGTAGAGCAGATGATACCTGCGGCGCCCATATCCTGCATACCGACTATTGCATCAGTCTTTGCAAGTTCCAACGATGCTTCGAGCAGAAGTTTTTCCTGGAACGGGTCGCCAACCTGAATTGATGGAATGTCGTCGGCCGAATCTTCGGTGAGGTCGGCTGATGCGAATGTTGCACCGTGGATACCGTCCTTGCCAGTTGAAGAACCAACGATATAA
>JAEEGL015020527.1_pt1 | contig 19436 bp, 18 predicted proteins | sample 9134231 | NCBI WGS metagenome assembly JAEEGL01 (sample SAMN16246548, study PRJNA631951) | gut metagenome | biome: gut microbiome; feature: rumen; material: fiber-attached | host: Bos | place: Iran: Karaj | collected 2018-10
CTTTCCGTCGATCCGGAGAGCGGAGATCTGCTTCAGACGCGGCCTGCATTCGGCGGAAACATAATGGCTACCATAAGAAGCAGCGATCACCGTCCGCAGATGGCTACGGTGCGGCCCAGAGTCATGCCCGTGCCGGAGCCTGATCCGGGCAGATCCGGAGAAATAATACGTGAGTATATTGAATCAGACGACGCCTTGCGGATAAAGGAGATCATCCGGAGCATACAAACGGACGGATCATCGCTGAATCTGAACGACGCACGCATCATAGTCGCCGGAGGACGCGCGATGAAAGGACCGGATGGTTTTGCAATGCTTGAAAAGCTCGCCTCACGTATAGGCGGAGCCGTCGGAGCGAGCCGCGCGGCGGTCGATAACGGCTGGATATCGTATCCGCATCAGATCGGACAGACCGGCACGACGGTGCAGACCGACGTGTATATCGCCTGCGGAATATCCGGACAGATACAGCATCTTATAGGGATGCAGTCGTGCAAGACGATAATAGCGATTGATAAAGACGATACGACGCCTATGATGAAATTAGCGGACATAGCCGTAAAGGGCGACGTATTTGAAATAATACCCGCCCTGATCGAAGAATGTGATAAAAGAAAAGAATAAAGGAGAAATACCATGCTCATTATCGGAGAAAAACTCAACGGTGCGATAAAAGCCGTAGCCGAGGCGATCAAAAACCGCGACGGAGATTTTATACGCGATCTTGCGTCAAAACAGCTTTTACAGCGTGCGGATTATCTCGATATCTGTTCCGGCAGACCGGACTGCGACGCCGAGATACTGAAATGGATGATCGGGCTGATACAGAACGACCATCCGGACGTCAGATTCAGCCTTGACAGCCCCAACCCTGACACGATACTTGAATGTATGCCGCTTTGCAAAAACCCGGGTATCATAAATTCGGTTTCGCTTGAGAAAAACAAGACCGGCTCGATATTTCCCGCCGTCGCCGATAAAAACGGCTGGAAGATGATCGCCCTTCTGCTTGACGATACCGGAATGCCTGAAACCGTAGAAAAGCGGATGGAAAGCTTTCACGGCATAACGGCAAAAATGATGGAATACGGGATATCGATAAACAGAGTTTACTTTGACCCGCTGGTATTTACTGTAGGCACCTCGCCCGACAGCTTTCTGAATTTCATAAACACGTCAAAGGAAATCAAAAAAGAATGTCCGGACGCGCATATCATAAGCGGTCTTTCCAATATTTCGTACGGTCTTCCTTACAGAAAAGCGTTGAACCACGCGTTTCTTGTCGGAGCCATGATGTTCGGTATGGACAGCGCGATAATGGATCCGCTCAACAGGGATCTGCTCGGCGGCGTATATGCCGCGGAAGCGCTGCTCGGCAAAGATGAATACTGTATCGAATATCTTTCCGCTTACCGTGACGACCTTTTCGGAGGAGTGAAATGAGATCTGCCCGGGGAAACGCAAAAACTCACTGCGTTCGTTTCGGAAAGCCCCGGCGCTTTCGCGCATCTGAAATCATACACGCGTAAATAACGTTGAAAAAAATCCCCGTCTTGCAACGGGGATTTTTCTTATGCGGGCGACAGGAATTGAACCTGCATGTCCTTGCGAACACAAGAACCTGATGGTAACGTAACCTCGGTGGACTTATATTTGTCTAGCAGAGATATAAAGGTCAATATCTTCGATGATGTATTTGTCTCCGGCGGTGTGCAGAGCTTCAAAGCAGGAATAAACGTAATCCCAGACGCGGTATCTGGTAAATAGTTCGGCGACTTCTTTGCCTGTCATATTTTTTGCGGTTTTATACTGTTCCGCGCAATAAACCGTAAAATTGCCCTCTTTACTCATATCATGCCTCCTCCGGAAACGTTATGCTTCCTGTGCGTACTTCTTCATCATATAATTCAAACAGTGCGGCAGCGCTCAGATGCCACAGCTTTGTTTCCTCCTGCTCAAGAAGTGAATAAAGCTTTGATTCATAAAATTGTCTTGTGGCGGTCAGTTCGTCACATTTATGTTTTTCCGTGATTATGGAAATGACCTGCGGTACGAGCAGGATAAGCATTGCTTCAAATTTCTTTTGCTCCATTATAGTTCCTCCTCCGGTACCGTTTTGATAAATTTTAAGTAATGCAGCGCTTTTTCTGTTGTCAGAATGAGCTGATTATACAGCTTTTTGATCTTCAGCGCGTCAAGGGTTTGTTCTTTTGTCAGTACGCCCGCAGCGTATAGGTTAAACGTAGTATAAACGTCATCGTTTGCGACCGGACCGTATATCAGGTCATATGATTTTCCCGTATACGTCCCCGATCTGTTCGCCGATACAAAATCAAGCCACGGCTCACCCGGTTCATCAAAGCGAAGAAGCGAACACTCGGCAAACGCCTTATTTTCATCTATTTCATAAATATTGACCGTTTTTCGGCCCTCTTTGCGGCGGTGATATACTTTTTCAGCAAAGCTGATCGCCTGTATTTTATTTGTCGTAGTGTAAAAACCGAAGCCGAAATCAAGATAACGGTTTTGCGGCATCAAAACAGGTTTATCAACGATCACATTACTTCCGTGATACAGTATCATAAAACTCCTCCCAAAAATTTGTCTGCAAGTGCTTTTTCTTTTCTTAGCGACGAAAGCATCGCTTCTGTATGCTTTCGTTTTTCAATATCTTCACGAAGCTTTTCGACTTTATCCGGGCTGATATATTTTGATATTACTTTTTTGCCGTTGCGGTATTTTAAATAGTAATACGTTTTATCGCCGACGTGCCGTTCGGATATACTTCCCCTCGGAAGTCCGTTCATCGTTTTTTCGTATTTCTCTATCATAAAGCTTATACGCTGCTTTTCCTGCATGACTGTGCTTATAATCAAATTCATTTTAGTCACCTCAAAACGAATTATACACTACCGACACGCGTTTGTCAAGGGGTATGTAGTACATTTAAAACTTTGATTTCATATTTTTTGATGTTACTTCGTTATGAAATCTCATCGTTTATCCCATTTTGCATAGATTATCCCAAATTATTGACAAACGCGGTGTTTGTATGTATAATTATATTAAATAAATGAGGAGTTTGACTTGATGCTTCGTATAGGCTTATGTGACGACAGCGCGGATTTTCGCAGACTGTTTTCGAAAACCTTAAAGGAATTGTGCGCGCGGATATTTCCCGCGGAGCTTGAATATGAGATATGCGATGGTTTCGGCTCAGCCGATGAGGTTTTATCATACATTGAACAAAACGAAATAGACGTTTTGTTTCTTGATATAGATATGCCGAAGATGAGCGGACTTGAGCTTGCAAAAAGGCTTATCTCAAAAAACGACAAAACGGTAATAGCGTTCGTATCCGGATACGACCACTACGTTTACGAGGTTTTTGAGTTTTCCCCGTTTGCCTTTCTGCGTAAGGACAGACTGAAATCAGACCTCACAAAAACGCTTACCCGCCTGGTTCAAAGATTTACGCGTACCAAGCCTGTTATAAAGCTGAGCACCGCGGACGGAAGTTTTTCAGTTTGCCCGGACGACGTTTTATACGTGCGTACAAAAGGCAATTATTATATCTGCGTTATAAAAAACGGCGCCGAGCTTAAATGCAGGGGAACGATGAACGACGCGGAGACGCTTTTTGCTGACTGCGATTTTTTCAGAGTACATTCCGCGTATATCGTGAATCTGCGCCATATTCAAAGATTTGACAGGGGCGAGATCAGGGTAGGCGACAACTGTGTGAAAATACCCGTGGCGCAAAGACGGCTTGCGGAATTCAGAGCCGCTTACGCCGGATATAATATGAGGAGCTTACAGATATGATATATAAAATGATCGAGGCGGTCGCAACGGCTGCGGACGCGCTGTTTCTTATATGGTTTGTACCGCGGTTTTTACACACTCGCTTTTACAGAAAGGAAAATCTCATAGCGCTTATTGTTCCTGCCGTTTCGCTCGCTTTCCAGTTTTTTGCGGACAGGCTGTTATCCGGCTTTGATATACTTGCCATAATTATTACCGTCGTACTTGCGGTACTGTACGCCTTGCTTATATGCAAAAAGAAATACTTCAGGGCAATCCTTGCGGGCGGCAGCTACGTTATAGTGATAATGCTCGTTTCAAGCCTTATGTATCCGTTGTTCGCATTGGTATTCGGCGAAGGCGTGTCTGTGATGCAGGGAGCGGAAACGCCCGCGAGGGTCCTGTATCTTGCCATTTGCCGTACGGTGCAGTTTGCGTTGTATATGCTTTTGCTCACGGTATTCAAGTCGGACGACAGCGCAAACGGAATAATAGGCGTATTCTTCGTTTGCCATACCTTAGTGACCGTGTTCGGGCTTTTTGTACTTATGACGATAGCGGTAAACGATACGGAAAGTAAATTCACCGTGCCGGTAATGGTGTTGCTTTCAATTCTTATAATCTCCAACTTCGGCGTGTATTTCCTTATACGTCAGCTTATGAAAATGCAGCGGCGGGAATACGAATATAAGATGATGGAGCAGAAAATGAACGCGGAAAAAACACGCGCTGAGGACGCGGATGCGATATGGGAAAATATAAAACGCTTCCGTCACGATATGAAAAATCATTTTACCGTGCTTAAGGGTAAGTTAGGAGAGGGCGACGTAAAAGCGTGCGAGGAATATATAGATGAAATATACCCGTCGATCGAGCGGATGGGCAATCTTGTCCACACCGGAAACGCCGTAATAGATTATCTGATAAACACAAAATTCCCGTCAGATGCGGGAATACAGATAATCGTCTCCGGCTTTGCGGACATTTTAGACGGTATTGACGACGCCGACCTTGCAAGTCTTCTGGGAAACGTGCTTGACAACGCTTTTGAAGCCGTTGAAAAAATACCGGATAACAAAGACAGGATAATAGAGCTTCATTTTCTGAAAAAGAATCAAAACAGGATAATAATATGTAAAAACACAGTATCCGGTCCCGTTCTTGATGAAAACGGAAAACTTAAGAAAACCGACAAAAAAGGAGAACACGGATACGGTCACAAGATAATCGCGTCCGTCACCGAAAAATACGGCGGCTTCGCTGAGTATATCGAGCAGGACGGTATGCTTTGCGTGCAGATCATACTGCCGGAATAAAGTTAAAAACAAACTCCCTCGGTCAGTCGGAAATAATTTCGCATGATTCGCCTCCCTCAATGATGGAGGTGGCTCGAGCTTTGCGCGAGACGGAAGGAGTTTTACGGCTTTTACTGCCGGTTTTTTCGTCGTTTATCCCATTTTATATGCATTATCCCAAATCGTTGACTTTGAGATTTTTATTTGTTATAATTAAAAAAACAACTGAAAAAGGTTATTTAATGAAAAAAGAAAAGAAAGAAAAAAAGCCGAAGCCAAAGTACAATATGCTTCAAAACGTATCTTTTATGTTAAAGACTGCGGCGGAGGCAAAAGAGAAAAAGGTAATAGTCGTTATTGCGGTTTTGGTAGTTATTGCCGTAGGCAGCAACCTTCTCGGCGTATACGCTGCGCCGCTTGTGATCAAAGGCTTGCAGGATAATCTGCCGCTTGAAAAACTGCTTTTGACGGTTTTATGGGTCTATGGCTCTATGGCGGCGCTGTCGATGATACAGTCGTATATAAACACGGGCAAGACGTACCCGCGCGTTTCCGTGCGAACGCATATATTGAAGCAGGTCAACGACAAGGCGTGTACCGTATCGTTTCAGTGCAGGCTTGAAAAGAAATTTCGCGATCTCTGCCGCGGCGCGTACGATCACTGCGACGGCAACGGACGCGCGGTCGAGGCGGTGTGGGAAGCGCTGTACGGCATTGCGGTAAGCCTGGTCAGTTTTGTCATATATCTGATAATGCTGACGAGCGCCGAACCGCTTTTGTTCGTTATTGTCGTCGTAACGTCGCTTATCGGTTATTTTGTAACGAATTACATAAACGGCTACGGTTACCGCCACAGGGAGGAGCAAAGCAGAATATCGCACCGCCGCTGGTACGTAAACGAGGTATCGGATTCGCTTTACGCGGCAAAGGACGTACGCATTTTCAATATGCAGCCGTGGCTTACGGATCTCGCAAAAGCGGCGGACGATCTTATGACTGCGTATCACCATAAAGCCGCGGGCGTTTATATCTGGTCTAAGATCGTAAACATTATACTAACGTTTTTGCGTAACGGCGCGGCGTACGTGTATCTTATCGGCGCGGTCGTACGCGGCGATATGGACGTGGCTACGTTCACCCTGCTTTTCGCAGTCGTCGGCGGCTTTACCGGTCAGGTAAACGGTATACTCGGAGGACTCAACGCTCTTTATAAAAACAGCCTTGATATTTCTTCCGTACGCGAATTTCTTGAATATCCGGAGCCTTTCAAATTCAAGGGCGGTATAATACCAAAGCGCATTGAAACGTTGGAGTTGAAAAACGTCAGCTACCGCTACCCTGACACTGAAAAAGACGTTTTGTCCGGCATAAACCTGACCTTGAAGCCGGGTGAGAAGATCGCCGTCGTGGGCTTGAACGGAGCGGGAAAAACAACACTTGCAAGGATAATATGCGGGCTGCTCGATCCGACCGGCGGAAAAGTTCTTGTAAACGGTACGGATTTAAAAGAATACGACAGGGGCGAATACTACAGGCTGTTTTCCGCTGTGTTTCAGCAGTTCGGCGTAATAGCCGGAACGATAGCGGAAAACATAGCGCAGAGCGGCGGCGAAACGGATATGGAAAGGGTCGTTTACTGTGCAAAACAGGCCGGGCTTGACGAAAAGATAACGAGTTTGCAAAACGGTTATGAAACGCACCTCAATAAAGAAGTCTTTGACGACGCGATAGAGCTGTCCGGCGGCGAGCGCCAGCGGCTGATGCTTGCTCGCGCTTTGTATAAGGACGGGCAGTTTTTGCTGCTCGACGAGCCGACCGCCGCGCTTGATCCGTTAGCCGAGGCGGATATTTACGGCAAATATGACGAAATGACAAAAGGCAAAACGGCGGTATATATCAGCCACCGCCTCGCCTCCACACGCTTCTGCGACAGGATAATTTTGCTTGACGGCGCGGTGATCGCCGAAGAAGGCAGTCATGAAGAGCTGCTTTCGGCGGGTGGGAAATACGCCGAATTGTTTGAAGTGCAGAGCAAATATTACAGAGAGGAGGGCGAAGAGGATGAAGAATATAGATAAAGAAGAAAAAATATCTTTTGCACAGGCGTTTAAAATGAACTGGCGCGCTTTCGGGATAATATACCGCAAAAGACCGCAGATGATAGCCTCGAGACTGATCGCGTCAATATGGGACGTTCTGACGCCATATGCGGAGATATGGCTTTCCGCGCGTATCATAGACGAGCTGGCGGGCGACAGAGACCCGGCGAGACTGAAATTCCTCGTAATACTTACTCTCGCCGTCACGGCGGCATCGGCTCTTATATCCGCTTTTATCAGAAAATGGCGCGACGTACAGGATACGTCGTTCTGGTTTGCGGTGGACCGTATTTTTATAGAGAAGAAAGCGTCGCTTGACTACGCGGATCTTGACAACCCCAAAACGCACGAGCTTATAGCGGCGATGGAAACGATCGGCAGCTACGCCGGAGGAGGATTTGCACGCGTCGTATTTTGCTTTGACACTTTCTTTCAGCAGATATTCTCTATAGCCGGCGGTATCGCGCTCACGGTTTCGCTCTTTACAAGCAAAACCGGGGAAAACGCGGCGTCTGCTCTTACGGAAACTCCGTGGATAGCGGTAGTCGCCGCATGTGTTATGGGCGCTTTGATCGCCGTCAGTTCGGTTTTGAACAACAAATCAGGTGCGATATGGGCAAAAAACGCAAAAGCACACGTTTTGGGTAACAGATTCTTCTGGCATTTCGGTTGGCTCGGCTGGGACGATGAAGCCGCGGCGGATATCCGCATATACAATCAGCAAAGATTCTGCGGGAAATATATAGCAAACAAAGAATCTGCGTTTGAATCAAAAGGTCTTTACGCCAAGCTTTCAAAATACCCCATAGGCGTGTATTCCGCTCTGTCAACAGGGCTGAGCGTTCTGTTCAGTGCGGCGGTAAACGCATATATTTGTATAAAAGCGGTATCCGGGGCTTTCGGCGTCGGTATGGTAACGCAGTATACCGCCTCAACTATGCGCGTATTCTCCGGTATAGGCATGCTTATCGAATTTTACGGTGATATCAAAAACAACGCGGCGTATCTAAAGCTTGATTTTCAGCTGATTGATATGAAAAGCTCGCTGCAAAAGGGCACGCGCGGGGTCGAGCCTCCGCGGAAGGAGTCGGGCGGCATAGAATTCAAAAACGTATCCTTCAAATATCCCGGCACGGATGATTACGTGCTGAAAAATGTCAGCATAAAATTCAGACCGGGCTCACGCCTCGCGGCGGTAGGCATGAACGGATCGGGGAAAACGACGTTCATAAAGCTGCTCTGCCGTCTGTATGACCCCACCGAGGGAGAAATACTTTATAACGGCGTTAATATCAAAGAATATGATTACGGCGAATATATGCGTATGTTCGCGGTCGTTTTCCAGGATTTTTATATAACAAAATTCAAGCTCGGAGAAAACGTTTCATCGGGACCGATAACAGACAGGGAAAAGGTCGAAAAATGCCTTGAATCAGCCGGGTTTGCCGACAAGCTTGCCGAATACGAAAAAGGCATAGACACGTATATGGGCAAGATCTACGATCCGGACGGCGTGGAATGCTCCGGCGGCGAAGCGCAGAAAATAGCGATAGCGCGGGCGCTTTATAAGGACGCGCCGTTCATCATCCTCGACGAACCGACGGCGTCGCTTGATCCGATAGCCGAGGCCGATATATACTCAAAATTCAACGATATAGCAAAAGGGAAATCTGCGATATACATAAGCCACCGCCTTTCAAGCTGTAAATTCTGCGATGAAATAGCCGTTTTCCACGAGGGGCAGATAATCCAGCACGGCAGTCACGACGAGCTTTTGTCGGATGAAGACGGCAAGTATCGGCAGCTATGGTACGCCCAGGCGCAGTATTATCAAAAATAGAAAGAAGTAAATTATGGTTTATAAAAAGAATATAAAGTATTTTGATAATATCAGCACTCTAATGTAACAGAGCCATATAAATAAAAGGTGATAAATAAGAGAGGAAAAAGAAGATGAAAAAAATTGTTTTGGTTTTTACTGTTATCGCTATGATATTTTCCGCCGTGTCGTGTCTAAACGCGGGAAATAATAATGCGGGTACCGTTGTTTTCAAGCTGGATAAAGAATACGTCAAACCGGTAAAAAAAGAGCTTACGGAAAAACAGCAGGAAACGGCGGACAAGTGCTACAAGGATTTAGTCACCAAACATGAAAGGCTTGCCGTCATACCGCGCGAAATGCTTTATGAAAACGTGTATTCAATTGAAAACACGCAGTACGTCACATTCGCGTTCTGTTTAGGCGGCATAGCGACCGACTGCAAATTTCAATACATGAAAAAGCCGGGCGAAACAGAGGGAAGCTGGACAATTCAGGAGGACGACATGTATAAGCAATTCTACACGACGGGCATAACCGCCGAGGCGATGGACGCCATCAGGACCGCAATCGAGGAAGATATAGACAAAAGTATAAATGAATGCCATCTGAAGAAGGATGAAACGTCGGAGGACGGATTGCGTATCTATTGGAATAAGAATGATAAAGGCTTGTTCGCACAGGCGGAATGTATCGCAAACGTGACCGAAAAAACGACAAAGAAATTCGGCTGCGGCGACCACTCTCACATTTTCGGAAACGTGTTTTTGGAAATTGCTGACGGAAATTTAAAGATAGTCGAACATTACGCCGACGCAACCTGATATAAAGGATTGTTATCTTATGAATAAAATAAAGCGGATATTATTCATAATCAAAGAAATGACAGACGACAATAAGCTGATATTCGTTTTAATGATCATTGGCTTAATATTGAGCAATTATGTGATGATCTTTTTTCTCGGAAACTATTCAGCTTATAAAAACTCAACGCTTTCCGGTTATCAGTCGCTGAAATACCCCGCACAGAATTACAATGATCTGAGTTACGGTGATATACTCGGTATCGATTTGAGCGAATACGGTGTTGCGTCGTGTACTTTCTCCGCGACCGTCAAGCCTGAGGACGTACATATGACCGGCGGTTCACTCATTACAGACGGTTACGGAACAAAAGAAAGCTTCTTTGTAAACAGCAGTTCAAACGACAAGTTTCCCGTAAAAGCGTTTCTCGGTAACTGCGATATTTCCAAATCGGACAAAGAAAACGTAATTGTGCTGCCGTGCACGGAATATACGAGCTCGTTAAGCTATGACAGGGAAACCGGCAGCTACGGTACCGTTGAATTTTTCGGTCAGACACTGTATGTGATCGGCATCAGCACGTATACGAACGATACGATAATACCGTACAAGCTTTATTCGTCAACGTTTAAACCGGAAAACGTCAGCTTCTACGTTGAAAACAGGCTTGATATAAAGAGGAGCGACGAGCTGAGAGATAAAATCTATGATATCTTCGGATGCTCCGGTCTTGTCGATCCCTATTCGTATTACAGAGCCGCCGAAAACGGATACGCTGTGTTGATAATCATTATTTTCGTTGCTTATCTTATTTCGATGCTGTCGTTTGTCTTTTATATCGTGTATTTTACAAAAAGGCGGGCAAAGTCAAATTCCATCGCATATATCTGCGGCGCAGAAATGAAGCGGCTGATCCTTGAAACGATAATAACGAATGAAGTGATAGCCGTTTTGTGCTTCGTCTTTGCCGCCGTATTGAACGCGCTGTCGTCGTCGGCATTTGACTTGTTCTATTCCGTAAAATACGATTTAAAAGATTACGTAATAATGCTTTTGATCGTAATGACGGCAACGCTTATCTGCTCCGTTCCGTCCGTTTACGCGATGAAAAAGAGCACGGCGGCGGAGCTGGCAAGAAACGTTACGTAGGGTGACAGATATGAGAAAAACGCTTTATATTCTTTTCGAATACATAAGATCCGCGGGATTATCCTTGCTTGTGATCGTCGTTATATCCGCACTTGCAATGTCTGGTTTAACGGTTTCCACGGGAAGAATAGCCTCTGAAACTGAAAAATATGACAAGCTGAGAAATTCCGGGTTATCAGACTGTTTTTACGGGTCAAGAATTAAACCCGCGGCAAATCTAACGGAAAAGATAAAAACGGTAAACGGAGTTGTTGAAATAATAAAAAGACCCGACACCGTCAATTTCAAACCTAATGACGGATCAGACGGATTGTTCTCAATGAAGCTGTTAACAAAAGAACTTTATGAATGTGCAAATCTCAATTTTAAAGGATCGGGCTTTGATTATGATAGTAACGATCTTGAATGTATAATAGCAAGTGAATATTTCAATAAATACTCAATAGGTGAAACTTTATCGGTTAAAATACCGGCAAAGAAAAACGGAGAATACATAACCGCAGATTTTCAAATAAAAGGCATTGTCAAAACACCGCAGTCCGTACTCTCAATGTCCGGCGGCGGAAGTTCCGTGGATGCTTCAATGATATATGAAGACGCGTCGTTTATTATTGTCAAAGACTGCGAGGCGTTAAGAGATCTTGCCGGCGGCAGTATAACGAAGAGTTATCTTGAAACGTTCTTTATAAGGTTTGATAATAAGCTGACGGAAAAAGAAAAGACTGAAGCGATAGATGAGCTTTCAAAATATCTGACGCTGCAAACCGTTGACGAAGTTTTAAAGACAACAAAAGAACAGGTCAAAGAAACTGTTTCAAGCTTTCTGCCCGTGATAATATTCTGCGTGCTGTATTCAATATTGACGCTTGTCGGAATGGAGATCCTTATACTGTATAAGACATCCGAGGAAACGGCGGTTTGCAGATGCCTCGGTATGTCAAAGGCGAGATTGGCGTCAACCGTCTGCATAGCAAAGGCGGTTACGATCATTGTTTCATTCGCTTTATGCTGTATCATAAATCGGTTGTTTTACAGTATCCCCGCCGTATCATCCGGTACGGTTTATCACGCGAGACTTCTTGTACCGGCTTTGATCCTCGGAGTTTTTGAAATAATTATCGCCGTCGTTATTTCCGTTGTCGCGGCTGCCAAAAAGAGCGTAAAAAGCTCGTATGAAAGAGTATAGGTGACGGTATGCATCAGATAGAAATAAGAAAACTGAATAAAACGTACAGATCCGATAAAATCGAAAACCTCGTTTTGAAAGATATTGATCTTGATATAGAAAAGGGCGAATTTGTCGCTGTTATCGGCAAATCGGGATGCGGGAAAACAACATTTTTGAATATTCTCGGTACGCTTGATGACTTTGACAACGGCGAATACCTACTTGACGGAGAGCCGGTCAAGGAAATGTCGGATAAACAAAAAGCGCGTATACGCTCAGGAAAAATAGGCTTTGTAAATCAGGATTTCATGCTTTTGCCAAACCGGACGGCGTATGAAAACGTGACCCTGCCGCTTTATTTCGGAAAATCCGATCTCAGCGATATGAAAAAGAAAGCCGAAGGAGTCCTGAAAACCGTTGATTGTTTTGAACTGTCAAAGAAAAAGATTAAGCATTGCTCGGGCGGTCAAAAACAGCGTATAGCAATAGCAAGAGCACTGATCATAGATCCGGAAATAATACTCGCGGACGAGCCGACCGGTGCGCTGGACAGCGAAAATACCGCGGAGATACTTAAATACCTGCGGAAGATAAACAAAGAAAACGGCGTTACGGTTATAATTGTTACACACGATCCGGACGTTGCTTCAGCGTGCAGCAGAACGATCATGATAGAAGACGGACGTATCGTTCGATAAAACACCTCAGATAAGCATGTTGACTTTTACATAGTTTTAAGGTATAATATATTTGAAAAAGGGGAAGGTGGATTTTACCGTGAAAAACAGTGCAGTTGTAATCGTTTACAGCAGACAAATATGTGCTTTGAGCTCATCCTCTTTTCCGAGGTGGAGGAGATATTTAAAGTTACTTTCTGTGTGCGCATAACCACTGTGTATAAGCAGTTGTTATGTGCATAATATTATCATAAGTATGGATAATAGACAGATTCCTAAAGAAGTTTATTGAATATTAATTATTGTCACTTAAAACGGAGAAACATTGAATGAGACAAATATTACTTGTCATTGCTTTATGCTTTCTTGTAGTTATCGCTTCATCCTGTTGCGTTAACGATTCAACAACAATAGTTGTTTCTACAGATAGTAATACTACCAATTGTTATGTATCGTCAGAATATGATGCAACTCAATTTACGCCTACAAGTTATGAATTTGAGCCCGGTGCTGTTTTAATCGGATTTAAGGATCCGTGCGATGAAAGCTCAATTAAAGAATTGTTTCCAGAATTATACATAAGTGAGGTTGAAGATGTAAACAAAAAACTATTTAATCAGATTAAAGATTTGCCTGGTATGGAAAAACAGATTGAGGAGTGCGAAAGAAAAATAGGATTGGATTTTGTTATAAAACTGTCTAAAAAAGACAAAAATGCAGTTTTGGAAGCAATAACAATAATTATTGCTAACCCCAGAATATCATATGCCATTCCGAATTATTATTGTGTTCCGAATTAAAAAACGGAAAAGTTAATATTTCGCACTTTTTCTGCTGTGTTTTGTTACACACGATCCGGACGTTGCTTCAGCGTGCAGCAGAACGATCATGATAGAAGACGGACGTATCGTTCGATAATTTAAATCATATAAGTGAGAGGAAAGGATTATAAAAGACGTGATCATAAAAGCCGAAAGCTTGATAAAGCAATATGACGCGAGCGTGGGATATTTATGTGTAAACAGAGCCGACGTTTTTTGATGATTGAAAAACCGCTTGCAAAATACAATATTGTATATTTGGAGAAAATAATCATGAGTAAAGCAAAAATAAGGAATCTTACGGTTGTCATTTTATCAGTTTTGATGATTTTTACGGGATGTTCTTTTCAGATTGATCACCCGGGTCTGATCGGTTCAAGGTATTGGATATCTGACGATGAACAAATGTATTTTTACTTTCCGGCTGAAAGCGGTACGGGCAAGGCGGAAGGCTTGATCGTTATAGATCACGCATACTGCAGCGATATTATTTTGGAATGGAGCGGAAAAGGCGGAGAAGTAAAAGTCAAAAACGCATTATATGATCTGCTGTTCACTGCCGATACAGTGACAAATGAAGATGAACAAAGCTGTATATTTAAAATAAAACCCGACAACAGCGGTTTTGACTGGCCCGAAACGATTTCTTTCAAATTGTTGCCGCAGATACCCGAGAAGCTGTTAAACCGCGATCCCAGACCCGAGCAGACCTCGCTTGATTTTTGGATACTGCAGGATTTTGCTGAAAATGATTGGTCGGATTATACCAAAATCAGATCCGGCTTTATACGTGAGTATTATGGAAAGTCATACAAGCCGTCGGTTGACGAAAGCGGCACATTCATCGATCCGGATATATGTGTTAAATATTTGATTTCCTCGTGGCCGTATTATACATCAAGGCAATGCGTAACGAATATCTATATAACCGATCCCGGAGTTACCTTTTTCGGACTTACCGTTGAATCAACCGTTGGTGAATTCGACGAGGTTTTGACAAAAAACGGATTTAAGCGCGAGATCAGAGATACAGACCTTGATCCGTGCGCCGAGTATAAAGAATCCTGGTGTAATTCATTTTATTCAGTAACGGTCACCAAGCGGTCCGACAAATGTTTTGTCGATATAAATGCTCCGGTTTTAAACAGAGCAGGAGCTGAACACAGCGGGAACGGGTATTGGTGAGACGTGCGCCGAAAACGACGAAGACGATAATTTTGATTTTATGTCTTTCGTTGTATTTTAAGCCCGGTGGAAATTAAAGTATTAACTACCCAATAGATTAAAAAATCAAAAAATTTCATTTACCCCAGCGAAAGCGCGGTCGGCGGAGTACCCGGCGATGGTGAAATTCCAATGGAATCGGCTTGCAGCCGATTGCTTGTTGAATGCCGCGGTTCAGGGGATAAGATCGAACAGAACCAAGTATAGCAATAAAAAACAAAAAGTATGGTTCCATATGAAAAAGCATATGAGTAAAAAAGTCAATTCCTTTTCGCATACAAAAAATAATCGGTATGTGTTTTTGTTATGGAATTGACAGAGGGAAAAACGACAGGTGTTTTTGTTATACCAAAAAATCAAAAATAAACGTCTTTTGTCGCGGCTTTACTGAACTTTATTGATAATGATAGCAATAATGCAATATTAAAGAGCAATTATTGTTATTGAATTTTGTTAAAATTTTGGATATAATTGCATTGAACATATCAAATTCGTTCATTGATTTTTCCACTGTCTTTAATTCATGCTTAAAGTGGGATAAAGTGATTTTTTTCATTAAATTTAACTAAGGAGGAAAATAGAAAATGAAAAGGATTATGGCAATAGCAATCGTTATGGTTATTACCGTTGCTCTTTGCGCAAATGTTTCCGCAACCGTAAATATCGACAGGTTGAGCGTCAACAAAAACACGCTAGGCGAAATGATGGGCAACGATATCAACGGCGATACGCTGACCATCGCAAAGGGCGACAAGGTCTACATTCTCGGCTGGGCTTTCAACGGGACGTCACGTCTTAAAGAAATCGTTTACACGTTAGACGGCGCCGAGAAAAAATGCGAGGACAATTATATTGACAGACCAGAACTTGCGGCGGCTTTGGGACAAGCCGGACTTGAGGATCTCGAAATTCATGCCGGCATAGGCAGCAACGAAGCCGCTATGGAGCTTCTCGGACTTGATCAGCTTGGCGACGGTACATACGCAATGTCGATAAAAGCAATATACGAGGACGGCGCGGAGGAGCTCTACAAGGAGTTCACCCTTGTCGTCGGTACCGGCGTCAAGGCGGAAGATCCCGCGCCTGTGGATCCCGACCCCGCTGATCCTACGCCCGACAATCCGTCGACCGCCGACGCGGCTGTTTTAGCTGTAGCCGCCGTAGCATGCATAGCTCTTGCGGGCATTGTGATAGCTAAGAAAGTTAAATAATATGCTTTTGGTAAATGCGCAAACTGTCCAAAATGGCAGTTTGCGCATTTTATCATATTGTATCTCAAAACTATAGTTTGAAGCTAATTAATACAGGTTTCCGCAAAAAAAGGAGAAATAAAATGAAGAATCTAATAAAAATCATCGCTTGGATAATAACAGCAGTATTTATATGCGGTGTTATCCCGTTTGCTGCTGAGGCGCTTGACGCAAACGACTGGGCAATAGTCACCTATGACGGTACAGAAAAAAGCCATGCAAGAATCTCAGTATCCGAAAATAACGGTATCAGAATGGAGTCTGAGGGACATTATCCGTCGTCTTATGCTGGACTGACCTACACGAAGCCGCTCAATGTCAAAGACGGAATATCTATTGATATAACAATGGAGGAGTTGAACAGTCAATCAAGTGACGTGTGGTTCAGTATGGTTATTTTGAGCGCACCGGTTTGTTTTGATTACAGCGGGAAAAACGAGGGTAAAGGTTTATGGATACTGCAGCGTCCGGGAACAATTGAAACGCTCGTTATCGCCGATGGTTCAGTCAAATCAAAAGGCAATCTCAAGCCAAACGATTTCGTACCCGGAAAAGACTACTATGAGCCCGGCGCCAAAATTCATTACGATATAAAGATAGAGGACGGCGCGCTCTTTGTTTACATCGACGACGTGAAAATTGAAACAGATTTCAGCGAGGCGCTCGATTATTTTGAGAACGGACAATGCTATTTCGGCTTTTCGACGTCCGACACAACTTTGTCTCATCAATCGTTTGTAGTCGATTATATAAACGGCCAACAGGCAGCGAGCGAGGGACACCTCGAAGGCGGCGAAATACCGACCGAGACCGAGGAGACCATTGATTTTGAAAACGTTGACAAATTCCTGCTCGTCGATTTTACAAATCCGGATATACTGTCAAAAATAGGCGGCGTCGGCGATTGCAAGCTTGAATTTGACGAGGCCGAGGGTTGTATCAAAATGACTGTTACGGGAGAGGACCCGCATTTTGAGATACCGATGAGTAAATCAAGATATTTCGACGGTGGAAAATTCACGGTTCTCCGCGTCAACTATAAAACGGACGAAGATCACGATGGCACGATATACTTTACCACCAAAAACGTTCCTAAAATAGACTACTGCTATGTTGAGTATGATTTCGAAAAGACAGACGATTTTAAGGATGCTCTCATTGATATGGACGAGAGCAGCAACTGGATGGATGAGGTGAGAAGTCTGCGCTTCGATCCTGTGAACGAAGGCGAGGAAGGTCAGGTATTCTACTTCAAATCTATAACCGTTGAAGTTTTCGAAGAACCGGAAACGGAAAAGAAACCGGACACGGAGCCAGAACAGACGAAAGCAACCGAAACCGAGGTCAATACAGATACAACGTCAGACGATGCTGCAAAGGAAGCCGATACAACAAAGGAAGATGGAAAAGCCGTCGAAAAATCAAACAATGTATGGATATGGTTTGTTTTAGGCGGATGTGCCCTTGCAACGGTTATAGTCATAATAATAGTGGTTACGAAAAAGAAAAAGTAATATGAAGCTGTTTGGCTGCCCGCTATCGAACGATCAAACAGCGCTCTATTATAATTTTATTAAACAGTCACTATTAAAAACTTATTTCAATTATTTAATATTACAGTTTTGTATAAAAAATATTGATTGTTTAAAATAACTCGCTTTACTTTTTTTTGAATATCCTTATAATGGATTGTGGAGGAGCTGTATTATGCTTGATTACAATCTCGATATAGACGAAGAATCATACTGGCACATACAAACGCCGGACAACTCAGCGCGTTTATTCCCGTTTTATGTAACGGAATGCGGTTATTTTTCAGCCGGAGACAAATATTATACAAAAAGAGATGCGTTAAACAGTTTTTTGTTTATCGTAACAGTCTCCGGATCAGGCTGCATGAAATGGAAGGATAAACATGTTACTCTTAATGCAGGAGACGCGATTGTTATTGATTGCAGTATTTATCAGGAATATGCTACAAATCCGGGTGAAAAATGGCGCTTTTATTTTCTCCATTTTAACGGTATGGCGGACGGTTTCAAAAGCTCTGTTTATCAAGAGCTGACATACGTAAAGCTGCGCTCCCTTGAGTCCGTTTTGTCCCGTATAAGGACGATAGACGATCTGATATCTCAAACGAGCGTAAGAGCGTATGCAAATCAAAGTCATGCCGTATCCGGAATCCTTACGGAACTGATCGATTCTCTCAACGAACAAGCAGATAATGTCTTGAAAGATAACAAACCGGAAATCCGAGAGCTTGCCGCTTATATACACGATCATTGCAAAGATGATCTGCATATCGACGATTTCACCGAATTCATAAGACTTTCAAAGTATCATTTGATACGGCTGTTCAAGCAGCAAATCGGTATAACGCCTTATAAGTATTTGCATAAATGCCGCATTAATCTGGCGCAGGAGCTTTTGCGGCGTTCGGATATATCGGTAAGCGAGGTCGCATTCGCGGTCGGATACGATGAACCGATAGCGTTAATACAACATTTTAAATACTTTGTCGGCGTTACTCCAAATGAATACAGAAACGGCAATATGATTTTATAATCACAGGGGAAGAATATGAAAAAACTTAGGATAGGACTTTACAGCGCGGGACTGCGCGCATACTGGGCTCAGTTTGAGGGCTTGAAGGACAGGCTTGTCGGGTATAACAGCTTTATAGAAAAAAAGCTCGGTGAATACGGCGAGGTTTATAATTTCGGTCTTCTCGATAATTTCGATTCAGCGGAACAGGCGGCAGATTTTTTGAGATCAAGCTGCTGTGACATAGTTTTTCTGCACAGCGCAACGTATTTTACGTCCGATATGGTCGTACCGATACACCGCGCGGTAAAGGCTCCTTGTGTTGTTCTCAACCTCCAGCCGTCGCCGCAGATAGACTACGACAAAACGGATACGGGCGAATGGCTTGCAAACTGCGGGACCTGCCCCGTGCCCGAAATCTCAAACGCTTTTGAACGCGCCGGCATCCCTTTCCGCTGCGTAAACGGACTGCTTGGACTTGACGAAAGCCCGGAGACTGCGATGTCAGACGAAAAGACGGACAAAAGAAAAGAGGCGGATAACGCGTGGAGACAAATCGGCGAATGGTGCCGCGCGGCGTTTGTCAAAAAGAATATCGAATTTTCAAATTTCGGCTATCTCGGCGGAAATTACAGCGGTATGCTCGATCTTTACAGCGATTTCACGATGCTCACTTCACAGGCGGGCATACACGTTGAAATACTTGAAATGTGCGATCTTGCCGCGTGTCTTGATAAAGTCACCGATGAGGAAACCGAAAACAAGCTGAAAGAAATATATGA
>JAEEGL017318607.1_pt1 | contig 19436 bp, 15 predicted proteins | sample 9134231 | NCBI WGS metagenome assembly JAEEGL01 (sample SAMN16246548, study PRJNA631951) | gut metagenome | biome: gut microbiome; feature: rumen; material: fiber-attached | host: Bos | place: Iran: Karaj | collected 2018-10
GGGTAAGAGAGCATCCGGATCAGATGAAGAACTGTCACAAGCTTATGGAATATTATCTTCCGACCATGCTTAAGCTTGTTGAAGCATATGCGGAATATGACAAGGTCGCAGAGCCGGGTCCTGATATCATCAAGGCCAAGGATGAGATAGAGAAGACGATAGACACCATCAACGAGGCATTCTCAGAGTTGCTGAACAAGCTGTTCAGGGATTCGGTATGGGATGTTACGGCTGACGCGAGAGTATTGCAGTCAATGCTTGGACAGGACGGACTGGCCAAGGACGATATGGACGATCTGTCCGTATCGATAGCTGATACGGAGATTTAGACAACACAGTTGTTATAAGGGATTTTAAGGAGGAAATGATCATGGCAGAAGAAGCAGTATTAACGGCAGAAGAGACAGTGGCAGCACCTGCGGCACCTACAGTGGCTGAGGCTACGGCAACGGCAGCACCCGCACCCGCTGCGACGGCTACCACGTCTGCAGCAGACGATCTTGATCTTACGGCAGAGGATAAGGAGAAGATCAAGGCTTATGCAGAGAAGATAGATATCATGGACAGCCAGATGGTTATCCAGTACGGTGCCGGTGTCCAGAAGCAGATAGCAGACTTCTCGGAGACCGCTCTTTCAAGTGTTAAGACCAAGGATCTTGGTGAGATAGGTGATATGCTCACAGGCGTTGTAACAGAGCTTAAGGGTTTTGATGCAGGTGAGCAGGCCAAGGGTCTTAAGGGTCTTTTCAAGAAGAGTACAGGTAAGGTTGCAGCACTTAAGGCCAAGTATGACAAGGCTGAGGTCAATATCAACAATATCGTTAAGGCTATGGAAGGTCACCAGGTCACCCTTATGAAGGATGTGGCAATGCTTGACCAGATGTATGAGACTAACCAGCAGTACTATAAGGATCTGACCTTATATATCTTAGCCGGTAAGGATAAGCTCAAGGCAGCAAGAGAGGAAGAACTCCCCAAGCTTCTTGCCAAGGCTGAAGAGACAGGACTCCCCGAGGATGCTCAGGCAGCCAAGGATTATGCTTCAATGATAGACAGATTCGAGAAGAAGATATACGATCTCGAGCTTACACGTAACATCTCTATGCAGATGGCTCCTCAGATCAGACTTATCCAGTCTAATGACACGGTTATGTCTGAGAAGATCCAGTCTACGATCCTTAATACCATCCCTCTGTGGAAGAGCCAGATGGTGATCGCCATCGGCCTGGAGCACTCACAGGATGCAGCCAAGGCTCAGAGAGAAGTTACCGATGCGACCAACGAGCTTCTTAAGAAGAATGCCGAGGCACTCAAGATGGCATCAATCGATACAGCCAAGGAGAGCGAGAGAGGTATCGTGGATATCGAGACTCTTACTCAGACCAACCAGACCCTTATCGATACTCTGGACGAGGTTATGAAGATCCAGCAGGAGGGCAGAGTAAAGCGTGCTGAGGCTGAGAAGGAACTTGCCCGCATCGAGGATCAGATGAAGAACAAGGTTCTTGAAGTCAGCAAGATAGCAAGATAAATATCTTACAGAGTAATACATAGATGGTTTTTTCGGATTTAGCGTTTTTATTTCACTTTTTTCCAATATTTCTGATCGTATACTATATTGCGAGAGGTAAGGCTCGCAATATAGTATTACTTTTGGGCAGTCTTATTTTCTACGCACTGGGCAATCCCCTGTACGTTCTTTTGCTGATCGCATCAGTTCTTGTTAATTATCTGATCGCCAACAGGATACAGACTATTTATATCCGTCGTGACGGAGAGACTAAGGCTTCATACAGCAAGGAAGACTTTATGTCCGATATCCTGGATCTGGATAATGTAGATCTGGATGCGGAAGAAGAGGATGAGACTAAGCCGGAACCTGACGCTAAGCCCGGAGCAGCAGCCACTATATGGCTCATTACAGGCCTGATCTATAATATCGGTGTTCTGTGCATATTCAAATATCTTGATTTTATCTTAGAAGTGACAGACGGCTTCTTTGCAACCGGTGTAAAAGGCCCCGGACTGGCACTTCCTTTAGGCATAAGTTTCTATACCTTCCAGATGATCTCATTCATTGTAGACGTATACAGGCGTAATACAGAGAGTAAGGTCAGTTTCCTGCACTTTGCCACATATTCAACAATGTTCCCTCAGATAGCCTCAGGTCCCATCACAAGATACGGAGAAGTGAAGGATGTTCTTGACAGGGTTAAAGGGGTCAAAGCAAGTTATCTTGAGAAGGGCATGTTTGCATTTACTTTGGGTCTGGGATATAAGGTACTTTTAGCAGATAAGATATCCGCCCTCTGGAACGATGTCTGGAGAGTGGGTGCTTTAGGTATAGATGTTGCTACGGCCTGGCTTGGTGCTTGGAGTTATTCCATGCAGATATATTTTGACTTCTGGGGTTATTCCCTTATGGCCATGGGTGTGGCCGGTATGCTGGGATTCAATCTTCCGGTCAACTTTACCGAGCCGTACAGTTCCAAGACCATGACAAGCTTCTGGCGTAACTGGCATGTGACCCTTGGCAGATGGTTTAAGGACTATCTGTATATACCCATGGGTGGCAACAGATGCGGAAAGATCCGTATGCTGTTCAATATGCTGGTAGTATGGCTGCTTACGGGTATATGGCACGGAGCAGGATATAACTTCATAATCTGGGGTCTGTTCCTTTTTGTCATACTTATGATAGAGAAACTCACATACGGAAAATGGATGGAGAAGACCAAGGTCATAGGACATATCTACATGATCCTGCTGATCCCGATATCATGGACCATATTCAATATTACCGATGTGATGGAACTTAAGGATTATCTTTTAAGGATGATCGGAGTTCCTTTGGAGGGAATGGTCGTATTCGGATTCAATCAGTTCGTTGAGCTGATCACGACCTATTGGTGGATAATGGCATTGTGCATCTTCTTTGCTACGCCATATCCCATGCGGTTCTTCAAGAGGTTTAAGAGCAATATACTGGTAAAACTCATGCTGCTTGCCGTATTCTGGTACAGCGTATATCAGGTAGCGATCACGGGAGACAATCCCTTTATATACTTTAAGTTTTAGTTACGAGTCGGAAAATGAGTGACGAGTTAGAGAAGAAGAAAAAGAAGAAAAACAGAATAACATATTGTCCGCTCTTTATCATGGTGTGTGCGACCAGTATAGCCATGATGATCTATGGCGTGGTAGAGGCTCTTAACGGCACGTATGAATGGAAGCTTACGTGGAAGCATCCGGTGTTTGCTGCAGTTCTTTTGAACGAACGCCCTCCGGAGGAAGAACCCGAACCTGAGATCGCAGAAGAACCTTCAGAAGAAGAAACAGGCGCAGATGCCGTAGAGGTCATGGCAGAAGGAGATGCATCTGATGAACCTCTGACTGAAGAGGAATCTTCTGAAGAACCAGAGTCGGAAGAAGCACCGCTTATTAGTGATGAAGAATATCTGGAGATGTACGGTGAGATCCCTTATTACGTGGAAGGCGGAGGAGATATCAAGTATATCACCTGGGATACGGGAGAGCCGAGACTTAAATCCTATGACAATCCCGGTATCAGACCGCTTACTTCAGAGTATCCTTATGTACATGTAACGGATCCGGAGAGCTATTATCAGAATTGTCTCTTTATCGGTGATTCGAGAATAGGCGGATTGGGTACTTATTCCGGTTGGGATACGGCTTTCTTTGCATACAAGAACGGACTGAGCATTTACGGTCTTATGGAAGCCAATCTTAATGTCATCAACGGCATGAACGCCACACTTCCACAGCTCCTTCAGGTAGGTCCCTACAAGAAGATATTTATCATGTTAGGAATCAATGAGGTAGGCTCCAACACCTCTGATTACAGTGAGAAGTTCGGCGAGATACTTGCGACCATAAGAGAGTATCAGCCGGATGCGCCCATAATAATCATAGGCAATACCTTTGTGACCAAGGAGAAGGATCTGTCAAGCAATTCGTTTAATAACGGAAATATCAATTCCAAGAACGTGGCCATAGCTAAATATGCTAACGGTAAGGACATCTTCTATTTTGATGTCAATCCTGTTCTGGTCAATGAAGAAGGTTATTTAAGATCAGAGATATCCAGAGACGGTGTGCATCTGCTGGCACAGCACTATTATCTGTGGGTAGACTGGATGAACGATCACGGCTTCAGAGAAGAAGGCGTGGAATACGCTGAAGATCATCCGGAATGGGCAGAGAATGAAGGTGATGAGTCATCCGACGGTGAAGGTGAAGAAAACGGAGAATCCGATCAGGAAGCAGCAGATTAACGGATTTCAAAGATCAGGTAAGAGTATATGAGTGATGTCGCAGGCCGAAGCTTTTCGGAACTCAGACAATTACATAAGGAATTCATATACAAGGGCTATTCCGTAACGCGGGATGATAATGCCTATCACATAGAGTACAGTTTTGAGATAAGCGGTCTGTCTGAGTTCAATCCCACCTGGGTTTTCCCTGTTAAGGCAGCGGGTTCTGTCACTGATGACAGAGCATCTGCAGATCTTACGCAAGATCCCGTATTTAACCGCCTGATATTCAGTCTTGGTATGGTTGAATGTATCAGTTATTATAAGATCACATGCCCTGAGAATTTCACGGTAAAGTGCGGAGTGCTCACGGATGATCAGCTTAAGTGGTGGCGTAAGCTTCTCTATAACGGACTCGGCGAGTTCATGTACCGTAACGGTATAGATATAGCTGAGGAGAATTTAGTTAACATAACATGCAAGCCGAACAGTGTAAAAGCGAATGCGCCTGAATCTGTCGTAAGCCCTTTGCATGATGAGTATTCCTATGCCGGTTGTCTTACACCGGTAGGCGGCGGCAAGGACTCCGTTGTCAGTCTGGAACTTCTTAAGGATAAAGATATAGTCACATATACGGTTAACGGCAACTCAACGACGAGAGCCGTTATCGATATATGCGATCATAAATCAGGGGATTATACCGCATCCAGAACATTGGATAAGCGTATGCTTGATCTCAATGCCGAAGGTTATCTTAACGGTCATACCCCTTTCTCAGCCATCGTGGCATTTTCTTCAGTCATAGCTGCATATATTCTCGGCAGGAAGTATATAACCCTGTCCAATGAGACCAGCGCCAATGAGACCACGGTGAAGGATTCTTTTGTCAATCATCAATATTCCAAGAGTTATGAATTTGAATGTGATTTCGGTGAGTACTTAAGTCAGATCACAGATTCCGATATTCACTATTTCAGTATGTTAAGACCGCTTACCGAATTCCAGATCGCTGCGCTTTTCTCGGGATCCAAGGCTTATCACAAGGCTTTCAGGAGCTGCAACGTGGGAAGCAAACAGGGTATATGGTGCTGTGATTGTCCCAAGTGTCTCTTTGTATACATTATTCTCTCACCGTTCTTAAGCGAACAGGAGCTTATGGATATATTCGGCGAGAAGCTTCTTGACAAGGAGAGTCTTGATAAGGATTTCAGGGAACTGATCGGTATAGAGGAGAACAAACCGTTTGAATGCGTAGGGACCAGACGTGAGGTTGCTTCTGCCATGAAGATTTACAGGCAGCACGGCGGAAGAAGTCTCCTTACGGACAGATATGCCGAATATATTGACAGTACGGTCACGGAAAAAAGCATGTTATTTGAGTGGACGGATGAACATAACGTTCCTGCTGAACTTGAGCGGATCGTTAAGAGCGCTATAGAGAAGACTGCGAACATATACGAGCTATGACAGAATATGATGGTAAGAAGATCTTAATATGGGGTTACGGCAGAGAGGGCAAATCTACGGAAGCCTTTCTTAAGAGGAATTCTGCCCCTGCGCTCATTGATATATACGAAGGTGACCGGTCAGGCATAGATGAAGATAAGTACGATCTGATCTTTAAGAGTCCCGGCATAAGGATGGATGAGGATGATCCTAAGTATACATCACAGACGGAAGAGTTCCTTAAGGCACACAGAGATAAGGTCATAGGTATCACGGGAACCAAGGGTAAGAGTACCACAAGTATGCTGATGCATCATGTTCTGAGTGAGTGCACGGGAAGGCCCGTTATCCTTCTTGGTAATATCGGTAAGCCGTGTTTGGACTACTATGACGAAGTAAGGGATGATACCATAGTCGTCTATGAGATGAGCTGTCATCAGCTTGCGCATACGGATGTATCTCCTCATGTGGCCGTATTCCTTAATCTGTATGAAGAACATCTGGATTATTATGATACTGTGGACAGATATTTTGCTGCCAAAGCTCATATAGCGACTGCGCAGAGGCCGGGTGATCGATTTTATGTCGGAAGCAACGTACCCCATATAGATACGGATGCATCGGTCACTGTAATAGAAGAAGGCAGAGAGTACGGGTATGATCTTAAGATACCCGGAGCGCATAACAGATATAACGCGGAGTTTGTCTACAGAGTTGCTACGGAAGAATTCGGCTGTGTCGGTGAGGAAGTACGAAAGTCGCTCTCACAGGCGAAAGGTCTTCCACACAGACTTGAATATGTCGGAGCCAGGGGTGAAGTCACCTATTATGATGATTCAATATCCACCATCCCTGAGGCAGCGATCAGTGCACTTGAGAGCATTCCGGATGCCGTGACCATACTCTTGGGCGGTATGGATAGAGGCATAGATTATACCAAGCTTACGGACTATATACCGGATCATCCGGAATATAATTATATATGTATGTATGCATCGGGCAGAAGGATTTATGACACTGATGTCATATCAACACTCCCGAATGTATATTACGAAGAGGATCTTGAATCGGCTGTAAGAAAAGCAGAGCAGATAACGGACAAAGGAGCGATAATACTGTCTCCTGCAGCTGCGAGCTATGATCATTTCAAGAATTTCGAAGAGCGCGGAGATTGTTTTAAGAAACTGATTATGATACCATAGGGACATAAGGAGATGACACTGTATGAAGAAGATAATCATCACAGGCTGCAACGGACAGTTGGGCAGAGAACTGAACAAGTATTATGCGGATAAGAGAGGCTTGGAGTTCATCAATACGGATGTGGGTGAACTGGACATAACCGATATTGATGCGGTTATGGAACTTGCCAACGGCGAGAAGCCTTATGCTATCATCAACTGTGCAGCATACACGGCGGTAGATGCATGTGAGACGAACAAGGATCTGGCCTTTAAGGTCAATACTTTGGGAGCCAGGAACCTTGCCATTGCTGCGCAGAGCGTGGATGCCAGACTCGTGCATATCTCTACTGATTATATATTTGACGGGACCAAGTCTACTCCATATATGGAATATGATGAACCCAACCCCAAGACAGTATACGGTATCACTAAGAACAGAGCCGAAGATTTTGTAAGACAGTTCTGCCACAAATATTTTATTCTCCGTACCGCATGGTTATACGGTGAGGGCAAGAACTTTGTGGGAACAATGCTTAAGCTTGCTGAGGATCACAAGGAAGTAAGGGTTGTGAGCGATCAGTTCGGAACACACACATCTACGGCAGAGCTTGTGAAGGCAATAGACAGCATCATCTTCACGCACAATTACGGAACATATCATGCCACATGTGCCGGCAGATGTTCATGGGCAGATTTTGCCGAAGAGATATTCCGCCTCGCAGGTAAGGATACCAAGGTTATAAGGGTAAGCACAGATGAATACGGTGCAGCTGCTCCCAGACCGCTCAGTTCGGTTTTGGAGAATTATATGCTTCGTATGGTGGGCGGATATGAATTTGTTGACTGGCATGATGCGATTGCCGATTATATGAAGGAACTCGGTTATTGATATAAGCCGGTCATATCGGATGGAATTTTGTAAGAACGCGATCGGGTAGTATTTATGACAGACAGTCAGATGAGAACCAAGAGCAATTTATACAGGATCGTATTGGCGATCATAATAATGCTGCAATTTATTGCAGCATTATATTTTAGTACCCGTAAAACAGGATTCCATTATGATGAATATTATTCATATTATTCATCCAATGTCTCATACGGGCTGATTCCAACAGACAATTCGTGGATGGATACGGGGGAGATCAAAGATGAGTTCATGGTCTTAAAAGGTCAGGGATTTAATTACTCTACCGTTAAGCTCATGCAGACCTATGATGTTCATCCACCCTTCTATTACTATATACTTCATACCGTTTGTTCGCTGACTCCCGGTGTGTTTTCAAAATGGCAGGGACTGGCGGTCAATCTGCTGTTCTATGTGCTGTGCAGCATAATGATGATGCTGATATGCCAAGAGCTTGGTATGTCACGGACTGCGGTTGCAGCGACTATTCTTCTCTACGGGTTTTCTCCGGCAATACTCAGCGGTGTCATGTTCATACGAATGTATGTGTTGCTCACATTCTTATGTATGCTTACTCTGTACGTTCACTTGAGGGTAATGCGAGAACAGAAGAATTATTGGCCTGTATTGTTCGTTCTGTCATTCTTAGGTTCCCAGACACATTACTATTTCATTGTTTTTCTGTTCTTTACGGCAGCCTATATGTCTATATACATATGGGTGCGCTCAGGCGGCTTTAAAAGAGCCTTACTGTATGCGTCTTCAATTATACTGGGTCTGGTTGCATCGGTAGCCTATTACCCTTCTATGCTAAGCCATATCTTCAGAGGATATCGTGGAACGGAGGCGACTTCCGCCTTTTTTGATATGGGTAATCTGAAGGACAGGGCGGGACTCTTCATCGGTATGCTGGATGAATACCTGCTTCCGGGAATGTTTTACCTGCTGGTCCTCTATGCGCTGGTCATGTATATCACCTATCGTTATGCAGGCAAGAGATCGGGTGACCGGAGTGATCAGCTGCCGTTCATAGCCACTGTCACAGCAGGATACTTCCTTGTAGTGCTCAAGACGGCGCTAATGAATGCAGAAGAGGCTGTGCGATATGAGATGCCGGTTTACGGATTGATCATCTTATTGATAGTTTATACACTTATGAAACTGATCTTCTTTGGAGCAGACAGCGAGAGCAGTTCTGAAGAAGAGCATATCGAATATCCGTCTAAGGGATATGGCAGTTACAGATTTAAGACTATCCTGTTCTGTGCGCTTTTATCCATAGCATTGCTCCTTCAGATAAAGGGACTGTTTACGGGAAAGGTTCTCTTCTTATATGAGGATGATGCGACGTCATATGACTGGGCTAAAGAGCATAAGGATGATACAATAGTATATATATATAATCCTGATAATCAGTGGATGATCTGGGATGACTCCTGCGAACTTATGAATTATGACAAAATATTCTTCATAAGTGCAGGCAACAGCGATGAGATAACAGATGAGACAGTCAAGAACGCTGATCATCTCTATGTCTATGCGGTCAGAAGTGATGAGGCCAAGGAACGGCTGGAAAGTATAAATGATCTTAAGAATCGAGAGAGCGAACCATTTGTTTTAAGGCAGCTGCAGTATGCCGATCTGTATGAACTGAAGTGATGCCGGATCATCCGATGCAAGTTTTTTATCACAGGACAATCTGATAATGGAGGACCTTTATGCCGGGAAGCAATACAGGTAAGAAACTCAATATCGCAATGTTCGGCCATAAGCACATCCCTTCAAGGGAAGGCGGTGTGGAGATCGTGGTTGAGCAGCTTGCCACACGTATGGCCAAAAGAGGTCATAAGGTTACCTGCTATAACAGAGGCGGTAAGTTCATAAGAGAAGAGGACTATGATTCCCGAAGCAGTATTTCGTCCTATGTCTCCGATGAAGAGGAAGATGACGAAGAGAGAAAGGAAGATCTTGATCCTACAGACACAGGAAGATCAAGATATAAGAATGTCAGGATCAAGAAGGTCTGGACGATAAATGCCAAAGGATTGGCCGCAACGTCTTCATCCATATTCGCATCACTGGCAGCAGGCCTTGGCAAATATGATGTAGTCCATGTCCATGCTGAAGGTCCCTGTATCATGTGCGGTTTTCTAAAGGCCTGTGGTAAGAGAGTTATCGTTACGATACACGGCCTGGATCATAAGAGAGCGAAGTGGGGGCGTTTTGCATCATGGTATATCATGAAGGGCGAGCAGGCAGCAGTAAGGCATGCTGATGAGATCATCGTTTTAAGTAAGGGAGTACAGGACTATTTTATGGAACTGTACGGGCGAAGGACTGTGCTCATACCTAACGGGGTTGAGGAAGTCGATCCGTTATCTCCCGATATCATAAGCAACAGATGGAGGCTTAATAAGAACAGTTACATTCTCTATCTCGGACGTATCGTTCCGGAGAAGGGTATACATTATCTCATAGAGGCATATAAAAGGCTTGATACGGATAAGAAGCTTGTCATAGCTGGGGGCTCTTCCGACACGGATGAGTACTATAACAGTCTTAAGGATTCCGTAACGGATGAGTACAAGGGTAAGATAATCTTTACCGGTTTTGTTCAGGGTCCGACACTTGAAGAACTCTACAGCAATGCATATGTCTATTGCCTGCCGAGTGATCTTGAGGGAATGCCTTTAAGCCTTCTTGAGGCCATGAGTTACGGTAATGCTTGTCTGACTTCTGACATCCCTGAATGTGCGGATGTCATCGAAGACAACGGGGTCACATTTAAGAAAAGCGATGTGTCGGATCTCGCTCAGAAGCTAAGAGATCTTATCTCAGATCCGTCAACAGTCGAGTCACTTAAGGCCCAGTCCGCACTCTACATCACCAAGAAGTACAACTGGGACGATGTAGTCACACGCACGCTGAAGCTTTACAGTCAAAAATAGGATATTCTTGTCATTCGATGCGTTCCACATACGTGTATGTTATACTTAAATAGATCAGGCATCCGGGTCAGTCCTAAATCCGAAATGAGTTTGAAACCCACAAAGGAAGGAGAACCGAACATATGAAGAAGAAACTGTTATTGTTGCTTATGATGTTTGTCTTGGCTGTATCCATGTGTGCCTGTTCCGCTAAGGAAGAAGATGTTGAAGAAAAGGCGGAAGTAGAGGAAGTTAAGGAGAAGGACAAGGATAAGGAGAAGAAGAAAAAAGAAGAGCCGACTCCGACTCCTGAACCTACCGAAGAACCGACTCCGACACCAGAGCCAATAGAAGTTGTTGATCCCGAGTATACCGATGAGTTTACCAAGGTTGAGAAGTATGAGGATTATGCATCCAAGTCTGCTACTCCTTCTGAGACCATGGTCTGGGTTGAGGGTGTGATAGACAGCTACGACGATGCCGGTAACAATCTTATCCTTAAGAGTGAGGATGGGGATTGGGCCATAGCATTAGGAAGTGCCGGAACGAATGCTTTCTATGACAGAGCCAAGGACAGCGTGGGTAAGAATGTACGTGTCTTCGGTAAGTATACGGGATACTCCGATGACCATCAGATACCTGTAGTATCATTCCTTCCTAAGGAATTCTCCAATCATGCCTACAGGATGGAGACACTTGATAATTCCTTCCGGCTTACACAGATAGATTATCTTTTGGATAAATATAAGCTTGCTACGGAGAGGGAATACGGAACGATCAGTTTTAAGATCCCTATTGAATTAAGGGAAGTTGAGACTGATGACACTTTGTTTTATTACTTTGGTGATGATGTAGTGGGTTTCCTTATGCTCCATAATGAAACCAAGCAGGAAGCTGAATTTGAGGGAATGGATGATGATAAGATCCTTCTTGAATATGCCAATGAATACATGAAGAATACAAAGTTGCTTGAGAAGGAGCCTACTAAGATCAAGGGTTATCCGGCACTTCGTCTGGTGACCACGTTTGAGAATGATGATCTTAATATGCCCATGGCTTTGTACAGTTACCTCATTATGGTAGATGATACATACTACTATTTCGGAATGACTGAGCCTTATCTGCCCGGAGAGACAGGCAAGGAACTTATAACGGATATGGTAGGGACCATCAAGAAACTGGATTCTGCTGAGGCAGCTACGGAGAAAAAAGAAGAGAGTAAGAAGGAAGAAGACAGTAAGAAAGAGGACGAGACTAAGAAGGAATCTGAGACAAAGACAGAAGAGGAGAAGACTGTTAAGACCGGAATCCCTCCTCTTGCAGATCTTGCAGGATTGTATGATGTTACCATGACGATTACAAAGCCTGATGGGACAACTGAATCAGAGACTCTTAAGGATTCATATTTCGGTATGAATGAACTGTCGGCATACAATGCCACCAACGGGTCTATGAATCTTGATCTGGGCGGTGGCTTAATAGCTTCAATGACATTCTCATATAATTCGAAAGGCAAGGTCGTATTCTCCGGTATACTTACAGACGGTACTAATTCCGGAACCATCTCGGGTATCCAGACCAAGTCCGCAAACTAAAACATTTTTATATTCGTTCATTTTGATCAATGCCCGGGGCAGATAACGCCCCGGGTATTGATTTAGAGGGATAGTTAGGGTATATTATTGTGTAAGGTTGTCCCGGGAGGGACATAGACAGATAATAAGAAACGGAGAAAGATGAATGGCTGATATAGCGCTTATTACGGGTATAACGGGACAGGACGGATCATATCTTGCAGAGTTTTTGCTTGAGAAGGGATATGAGGTACACGGTCTTATCAGAAGACACAGTACACAGAATACTGAGAGGATAGATCAAATAATCGCAAGTCCTTATAACGGGACCAAGTTCTTCCTGCATTATGCCGATATGACGGATTCAAGCGGTCTTATAAGACTCGTGTCTGAGATCAAGCCCACAGAGGTTTACAATCTTGCCGCACAGTCACATGTGGGTATCTCTTTTGAGGTGCCGGAATATACGGCTGAAGCTACGGGCGTATCTACGATCAAGCTGCTTGAAGCGTTGAGACTCTACGGAGGTTCATGCAGATATTATCAGGCATCTACATCCGAACTTTTCGGTGGTATACCTGAGACTGCTCCTCAGAGTGAGAAGACTCCTTTTTATCCCAAGAGTCCGTACGGTGCAGCCAAGCTTTATTCATACTGGATCACCGTCAATTACAGAGAATCATACAAGATGTTTGCCTGCAACGGTATTCTCTTTAATCACGAATCACCCAGACGTGGCGAGAATTTCGTAACACGTAAGATCACTCTTGCAATTGCCAATATCTTAGCAGGCAAGCAGGAGAAATTATCTCTCGGTAATATGAACGCCAAGAGAGACTGGGGCTTTGCAGGTGATTATGTGGAAGGTATGTGGCTTATCTTACAGCAGGAGAAGCCCGATGACTTCGTTCTCGCGACCAATGAGACACATACGGTAAGAGAGTTCGTGGAAGCAGCTTTTGCCGAGTGCGGTATCAAGATCCGCTGGGAAGGCGAGGGTATAGATGAGAAGGGTATAGATGATGCTACAGGCAGAGTGCTTGTAGATGTCAATCCTCAGTTCTATCGTCCTGCAGAGGTTGAATTCCTTTGGGGTGACTGCACCAAGGCAGAGACAACTCTCGGATGGAAACGTAAGACAGATTTCAAGGGTCTGGTATCCATGATGATGGATTCCGATCTTAAGGCTATTGCAGGTGTAAGCTGCGAGGAGTATAAGGCCGGCAAGAGATAATGATCGAAGTATTAGTAAGTTGGATATTTATCGGAATAACTTCATATGTTATAGGTTTTGAAGCGCTCAATGTTTTGTATAAACTGTTGGGCGCTTCAACAGATACAGAGAAGGCGTACTGCTCTCATCTGCATGTGCTCAGATGTCTGCTTGGTCTGTGTGCGGTCAATGTCTATGCGGAGATCATAAGCCTTTTTACGGGAGTCGGAATGTGGGCCGATTACCTGTTGATGTTTGCCTGTCTCATTATCGTTTTTGCAGATAAGGAGCGCTTCGGCAAGGTTATGAGCATATCTTCCCTGACAGGTGATAATGCCGTAAGAGCAGGCATTCGTGTGGTATTGATCCTTATCATGGCATACGGCACCAGTCGCGGTTATATGCACTTTGACACCAACCTGTATCATGCTCAGGCCATTCACTGGATCGAGGATTACGGCCTTGTTCCGGGTCTTGCCAATCTCCAGAGCAGATTCGGTTATAACAGCGCGGAATTTGCCCTTAATGCGGTATACGGATTTAAATGGTATGTGGGCCGTTCCCTGCATACAAGTGCCGGTTTTTTTGCACTGCTCTCATCATTTGTTGTTGTGGGAATATGCAGCAACGGAGAAGAAAAAGCATCGAATAAGAGCGATACATTATCTGACAGATTACATACAATTTCGCAAAAGATAAGGATCTCGGATTATGTAAGGACAGGTCTTATCTTCTATCTCGGCATGATCTTTACTGAGATGATATCTCCTGCATCTGACTATTATGCTACTCTTCTTATCTTTGATATCGTGATCCTTTGGCTGGATGCCCTGACGGAAAAAGATGACAGAGTTATGTCAACCACAGACTCCAACAGCACAGGCCGTGCTCAGGCGGATCGTTTACCCGTTATTCAGGGGATACTCTGCATACTTTTAGTCTATGCGATCACTATAAAACTGAGTCTTGCACCTCTGGTATTGCTGGCACTGGTACCGGGTATTTTCTGGATAAGATCCAAGAATCTCAAGGCTGTAATAACCTGCCTTATAAGCGGACTGGTGATATCAGTACCGTACTTTATCAGAGGCTATTTCATATCAGGCTGGATATTGTATCCTTCAACACTTATAAAGATCGGTTCCCCCGACTGGCAGATACCGAAGGGTATGGCGCAGTATGATGCCAAAGAGATAGGCATGTGGGGAAGAGGGATCACCAGAGCCGAGGACTGGGCATCAGTTACTGCAACCAATTGGATGAGCAGCTGGTTCACGGGGCTTAAGCTTATGGAGAAGGCACTGGTACTCACTACATTTGCAGCCGTTATCATAGTGGTCGTAAGTTGTATTCTCGCATTGATAAACAGTAAAAAAGAAGCAGTCAGAAAAGACGAATCAGAAGAAGGAACAAACAGATCATTTGCGCTTGGTATATTGATCGTACTGGCGGTGTTATCCCTCGGTACCATATTCTGGTTCTGTTCAGCTCCTCTTATCCGATACGGATATGCCTATCTGTGCATACTTCCTTTTGCGGTTCTCGGATATCTTATGAAGTATATAAAACTGAAGGACGAAAGAGTCAAAAGCGGTGTTTTTGCCCTTGTATTGATCGGCGTACTCGGCCTTCGTCTGTTTAATCTGTACAGAGACATATATACATTCAGAGGCTCGCCATATTATGTCAACCAACAGGATTATATTGACGGAGATGCAACTACTTACGAAGTCAACGGAACCACAGTGTATGTGGCAACTGACTCCGGCCAGATCGGCTACTACAAGATCCCGTCAACAGTCGAAGAACGCCATGATTTTGAGTTGCGGGGGACAGACCTTTCTGACGGATTCAGACATACCAATTAGTGCCAAAATGTGGTATAGTATATGAGGATTTACGACACGTAGAATGGAGTAGAAAATGGCTAATCTTTCAAAAGGTGACAAGATATATGTAGCAGGACACAGAGGTCTTGTCGGAAGCGCGATAGTGAGGTCACTTGAGCGTAGCGGATATGACAATATTATCGGAAGGACACATGCAGAGCTTGATCTTACGGACCAGGCAGCAGTAAGAGCATTCTTTGAAGCAGAGAGACCGGATGTTGTGGTACTGGCAGCGGCTAAGGTCGGAGGTATCAATGCCAACAGTACCGAGCCTGCTGAATTTGCTTATCAGAATATGCAGATACAGTGTAATGTCATCAAGTGCTGTCATGACTACAAGGTCAAGAAGCTTCTCTTTTTAGGCAGCAGCTGCATCTATCCCAGGATGGCTCCGCAGCCCATACCTGAAGATGCATTGCTCACGGGGCCGCTTGAGGTCACCAATGAGGCTTATGCCATAGCCAAGATCTCGGGCCTTAAGATGTGTCAGTATTATAAGATGCAGTACGGTGATGACTTTATCAGCTGTATGCCTACCAATCTGTACGGACCGTATGACAATTATGACTTATCCGGCAGTCACGTTATGCCTGCAATGATAAGGAAGTTCCATGAAGCCAAGATGAACAATGCACCAAGTGTTGAACTCTGGGGAACAGGTTCACCGTTGCGTGAATTCCTGTACTCGGATGATATGGCGGATGCCTGTGTATATCTCCTTGAGCATTACCAGGGCATACCGCATGTCAACATAGGTACGGGTAAGGAACTCACCATTAAGGAACTGGCAGAACTCGTTCGTAAGACGGTAGGTTATGAGGGTGAGATCGTTTGGAACAGCGATATGCCGGACGGTACTCCGAGGAAGCTTTGTGATGTGACCAAGCTCCATGAACTTGGCTGGACACACAAGGTTGAACTTGAAGAAGGTGTTAAGCTCGCATACGAGTGGTTTAAGGACAATATAGAGACGGCAAGGGTCTGATAGCCCGGAGACTTGATTATGATTTTTACGGACTGGAAGAATATAGCAGGGCTTGTGTGTATCATAGTCCTGCCGTACCTGTCGGGCAATTTGCTTAAGACTGTTATCAGAAAGAAAGAGATCGGTCAGATTGAGACATATCTGCTTGGTTTCTTTCTTCTTTTTTTGGTTCAGGGAGTGTATTTCACTATCGGATATATGATCCTGGGGCAGTCGTTTGATACGCTATGCGGCGGTTTTTTAACTGTAACGATCGTTCTCGCGGCAGTATCTGTTATAGCACTCATATTGAATATCATTACCGGCAGAAGAGGAAAAAAGGAACCCGTATACAGGCAGGATTATAAGAGGAGCGACTATATCCTTATGGGCATCATCGTGCTCATATGCATATTGATCTATGTAAGAGTCATAGGCATAACCGATTATATCAGGGATGACTATATGCTGCCCACTGTAAGGATCACATTAAGCACGGGAACGGTCAATGAGTATAATCCTCTGACGTCTCTTCCGTACAGAGTCGGACTGACCACGTCCAAGAAGATCGTAACACTTCCGATCTATTACTCATACCTTTGCAAAGTATTTGATCTTGAAGCAGTGAATCTGCTGTATGTGATCCTGACACTTCAGACGGTAGCGTGCTCTTATCTGGCATGTATGCTCTTTGTCAGATCTTTTATCAAACTTCGCGACAAACTGTTCATATACGGGATATTCTTCGGAGGAGTCATATTGAGCGGAGATTATTTCAACAGATCCATAAGCTCAAGGCTCTTATGGAACGGTTATGCCGGAAGCACCATAACAACAGCCGTGATGCTGCCCTATATGATGTATCTTGTTACATCTGTGTTCAGAATCGGAAAGATCACGGCCGGAGATATACTGAAACTGACAATTGTGACATTTGCGTCACTTTTTATAACGAGCATAACTTACGGTCCTTTGCTCTTGGTGATCACGGCGGGAGTAACCCTTATAGGCTGTCTGATCACGGGTCGTAAGCAGTTTAGTGAAGAAGATGGCAGAAATGCCATTACGGGAGAATAGAATGATCGCTGTAGCATCCACTATGATCGATTTTTTTAAAAACAGCAAGATCGAAGGAGCCTATATGCTCCTCTTCGTGCTGAGCATAGTGATCCTCTATGTTACAGGCAGAGACAGGAACAGATTCCATGTGATCTATCCGGTGATACTCATCCTGGGCGTAGTCTGTAACCCCGTTACGGTATGGATACTGTCGATCTTTTTCCCGGTAGTCGGTTTTTATGAACCGATGACGGCACTGATCCCGATCCTCATTTATATTCCTTTCGGAATCACGGAATTGCTCGATCGCGTCAAGGAAGCCCGAACCAGGAAGATACTGGGCATCCTGCTTTTCCTCTACGTGGCTATATGCGGCAATTTCTTCGGACTCTTTGCCGGTAATACGCAGACCACGGCCAATCTTTATGACGGTCAGAAACAGGCTATAGTTGAGTATCTGGAACAGAACGCCGATGGTCCGGTTCTGGCTGATGAAGGGATACTTTCGTTTATCACGGCATACGGAGAGGGAGTTCCGCTTATCTACGGTCATGACATCATGATCATTAACGGTGACCTCGGGATAATGGACGGATATGATGAGGAACTTATCAGACTTCACGATATGATGTGGGAGCCTGAGAAGTATATGGCAGACATCGCGCAGGTGGCTAATAAGCGCGGATGTGATATAATAGTAGTCAGGAAATTTGAGGGTGCCGGGGATAAAGAGGGTGCCTACAGATTCGCAGAAGATGACGGAGATTATCTTATATACAGGAGAGTAGGCTGATGCTGCTTAGTGTTATTGTTCCATGTTTTAATGAAGAGGAGAACGTGGCTTATTTTTATGAGGAATTCATGAAGAATAAGTCTTTTCTTGATGAAAAGAAACTAGACTATGAGATCATCTATGTGGATGACGGATCTACGGACGGAACGAGTCGTGAGGTCAAGAAACTGAATCAGACTGACAACAGAGTCAGACTCATTTCTTTTTCCCGTAACTTCGGTAAGGAAGCCGCTATATATGCAGGGTTCAAGAAGGCAGCGGGTGATTATGCTGTCATGATGGATGCAGATCTGCAGGATCCCCCGTCACTTTTGCCGGAGATGTTCTCCTATATAGAGCAGGGTTATGATTCGGTGGCTACGAGAAGGGTCAGCCGTAAAGGTGAACCTGCTATCCGCAGTTTTTTTGCCAGACGATTCTATAAGCTTATGAACAAGATAAGCAAGACTGATATAGTGGACGGAGCCAGGGATTACAGACTTATGACCAGACAGGTGGTAGATGCGATACTGTCTCTGGGTGAATACAACCGTTTCAGCAAGGGTATATTCGGCTGGGTCGGATTTGATACCAAGTGGGTCGAATATGAGAACGTGGAGAGAGTCAAGGGAGAGACCAAATGGAGCTTCTGGGGACTGCTGATGTATTCGCTTGAGGGTATCATAGCATTTTCGACAGCACCTCTTGCCATTGCTTCCTTCTTAGGCGTGCTGTTCTGTGTACTGGCGTTTATTCTGATACTCTTTATCCTTATCAGGTCGCTGTTCTGGGAGGATCCCACCAGCGGCTGGCAGTCTATGGTATGTATTATCTCCCTTGTGAGCGGCGTACAGCTACTGTGCCTGGGGATATTGGGTGAGTACTTATCCAAGACATATTTAGAGGTCAAGAACAGACCCAAGTATCTTGTTAAGGAAGAACTGTAATGATATCTGTCATAACACCGGTATACAATGCCAAAGACTATATAGACAGGACTATGGAGGCGGTCCTTGCACAGGACTATCCCGACTGGGAATGGATCCTGGTGGAGGACGGTTCGACTGACGGGACAAGAGAGAAGCTGAAAGACTATGTTTCATCCGGGAACGCCGATCCGCGCATACATATAGTGTTTATGGATGAGAATCCTCACGGAGCCGCAGGAGGGCGCAACAGAGGACTTGATGAGGCCAGGGGCAGATACATAGCATATCTTGATGCGGA
>JAEEGL017463802.1_pt1 | contig 19436 bp, 15 predicted proteins | sample 9134231 | NCBI WGS metagenome assembly JAEEGL01 (sample SAMN16246548, study PRJNA631951) | gut metagenome | biome: gut microbiome; feature: rumen; material: fiber-attached | host: Bos | place: Iran: Karaj | collected 2018-10
AGTTGGCGACTATGTGACATTTCGCTATAACAGACAGGGGGATTCAATGATCCTCTCTGTATGTGAGAGAGCGAGCTTCCTTCAAAGACCCGATCAGGCCAAGACAGGAGTGATGCAGTACATGGTCTCCAACGTGGACTACTGTTTTATTGTGACGTCCCTGAATGAGGACTACAACTACAACCGCATAGCGAGGTATGCAAGCGTTGCGCTTCAGGGAGGCTCTACCCCTGTCGTTATCCTTACCAAATCAGACCTGTGTAACAACACCGGAAGGTATGTGCGTGAGGTGGAGCAGATATCTGATAAAGTACGCGTTCATGCAATTTCGGCTCTCTATGGCATCGGCCTGGAGGAACTCAGAGAATATCTGATCCCCGGAAATACGATCTGCCTCATGGGCTCCTCCGGCGTCGGAAAATCGACACTTATCAACACTCTGGTAGGGGTGGACATTATGAAAACTTCTAAGATCAGAGAAGATGATGACAAGGGACGCCACACTACAACCATCAGAAGACTTATAGAAACATCAAACGGAATCTGCTTTATAGACACTCCCGGCATGCGTGAGATTGGAATGGCAAATGTAAAAGAAGGGATTGATGACACTTTTTCTGATATTATAGAATTAGAGAGGCATTGTAAATTCAGCAATTGCAGACATGATACAGAACCCGGATGTGCAGTCAAAGCCGCCATCGAGAACGGAGAATTGTCTGCAGAAAGATATGAGCTGTACAAGAGCCTCGGCAGAGAGAATACCAATAATCATGCTATGAAAAAGGAAATATCAAAGTGGGCAAAAGCCTACAAGAAGAGTATCAGGAGAGTAAGAGATGAATAACATTGAAAGAAGAGACAGGGAGCTTGTATATATTTCCGATGATTCTGTATTTGAAGAACAGAAGATTGCAAGGCGCCTTACGCAGGAACTGAATACTGCAGACAGAGCTGATTTTGATTCCATAAAGAGAATAATAAATAAGCTGTTTGGAAAGACAGGAGAGGGATCCTTCGTCAACCCGCCTTTTTACTGCGACTATGGCACTCACATAGAAGTGGGGAAAAATTTTTTTGCCAACTATAACTGTACAATGCTTGATGTAGGCATGATCAGGATTGGCGATAATGTCCAGATCGCGCCAAATGTAGCCATATACACGGCAGGGCACCCGGTGCATCCTGCTACAAGGAATACCCTGTATGAGTACGGTATCGATGTAACTATAGGCAACAATGTATGGATAGGTGGCAATGTTGTGATCTGTCCCGGCGTGACGATAGGGGATAATGCGCTGATCGGTGCGGGAGCTGTGGTCACCAAAGATATTCCGGCATGGAGCATTGCAGCCGGTAACCCCTGCCGTGTCATCAGAAAGATCACTGAGGCTGACAGAAACAGGTACTATGGACAAAGAGAGATAGATCAGGAGGCTTGGGAGGATATCCTGAGTATCCAGGGAAGAGAAAAGGATGAGGAGAAATATCCTACGGCTCCCTTGGAGTAGCTGTATTGCGGGGAAGAAACCAATGATAGAGTACAGAGAGATTACAAAAGCAGACGATGCAGTGATTGCGGGGATTATCAGAGACAATCTTAAGAAGTACAGACTTGATATCCCGGGAACTGTTTACTTTGATGAAGGACTTGACCATCTGAGTGATCACTACGGTGTAAACGGGAGAAAATATTTTGTCATTGAAGATGATCAGGGAAAAGTCATTGGCGGCATCGGCTTTGCAAAAGTTGACTTTATGAATGAAACAGCAGAGCTTCAAAAGCTCTATCTTGATGATCGCGCAAAGGGGGCAGGCCTTGGATATGAACTTATCGCATTAGTTGAAAAAGAAATGTCAGATGCCGGATATAAGTACTCTTATCTTGAGACAAATGACAACCTTAATGTCGCAATTCATCTGTATGAGAAATGCGGCTATATAGAAATAGACAGACCGGCGGAAGTAGTACACAGTGCGATGAACAGGTTTTTCAGGAAAATGATATAATTATAAGAAACAACAAAGGTTTGCAATGAAAGATGAATCCAAGGAACTGATAAACCTAACAGAGTTATGCAGGAACTTATCAATCTCAGTTGCCACAGGTAAAAACTGGGTTAAACTGGGTAAGCTCGCCCCAGACAGAATTGAAGGCGGCGAGCCTTTTTTTACCTCGGAATACGCCCTGAAGCTAAAAGATGATATAAGTTCAGGCAAGAACAGCGCCCTCAAAAGCCGCAGAAACAAGAAATATGTTTCCGGCAATGCCCTTTATAGCTCTTATGTCTCCAAAGAGTGCAGGTCGGTAAATGCGGTCATGAAGCTTTTAAGTCTCGTGGAGGAAAAAGGGATAGAGCTGACATCTGAAATAACAGGGCTCTTTGTAGCTGACTGCGCGCTTAGCCTCTTTGCCGCAAAAAGCAGTATGACCACAGACAGGCAAAGGGGGAGGCTCTCAGGATTTTTGAGAAAAGAGTACTCGGTAGGGCAGTATGACAGGCTCATCAGCGATCTTATATCCGACCCTCAGACCTCGCTTTCATTTTGCAGCGCCAATCCCCTTCTCTTTGATCTGGATTATTACTACGATCAAAAGGAAGATATCCTTGGGCTCATATATATATCGTGCAAAAACCTGAAAAGCCGTAAGGCTACAGGATCGTATTATACTCCGAGTAATATTGTAAAAAAACTGATAGGCAGCCTTAAGCTTTCGGCAGATGATACAGTCCTTGACCCCTGCTGCGGAACCGGCAACTTCCTGCTCCAGCTGCCGGATTTTGTTATGCCTTCAAACATATATGGCTGTGACAACGATGCAGTAAGCGTTAAGATTGCGCGCATCAATATGGCGCTTCGACATGACAGTGCGGACTGCAATACGATCTGCGATCACATAACTATGAAGGACTATCTTCCGGATACCGGTGAGCAGAAATACGACTGTATCATAGGCAATCCTCCGTGGGGATATCAGTTTACGGAAGATGAAAAAGCTCTTTTGAGAAAAGAGTTTGTATCCGCCGTTGGGAAAAACATAGAATCCTATGATGTGTTCATTGAAAAAGCGCTGACCGACCTTAATACAGGGGGAGTGTTGTCTTTTGTCCTGCCTGAGGCAATCCTTAATGTCAAAGCCCATGCTCCGATAAGGCAGTTTATCATGGAACAGAATTCTGTGAGTTACCTGGAGTACCTGGGAGATGTGTTTGACGGTGTCCAGTGCCCCTCGATCATTATGAGCATCAGGCACACAGGCGAAGAGATGTCTGCGGTCGGACTTACGGTTCAAAACGCAGCCGGGAAGTTTTGCATTTCAACCAAGAGGGGGATATCAGCTGATAGCTTTTCTTTCCTTACAACCGATGAGGAATATGAGATCATAAAAAAGGTCTATTCAAAAGAAGACAACCGCTTTTTGCTTGGGAATGCTGTTTTTGCCCTGGGAATAGTTACAGGAAATAATAGGGAGTACATATCTGAAAAAAAGAGTAAGGATAACGAGATGGTGCTACGAGGCTCCGATATCTTCAAGTACCATATCGAGCCTTCGGAGAATTATATAGTTTACAAACCGGACAGCTTTCAGCAGGTTGCGCCGACTTTAGTTTACAGGGCAAAAGAAAAGCTCCTGTACAGGTTTATCAGTAGGGAGCTTGTCTTTGCCTATGACGGGCAGCAGACCCTGTCCCTTAACAGCTGCAATATCCTGATACCACATTTAGAGGGGGTTAAGATAAAGTATATTCTGGCGGTGCTAAACTCAAGCATATCCCAGTTCATCTTTACGAAGCGGTTCAATTCCGTTAAAGTGCTAAGGTCGCATATAGAGAACATACCGATACCCTGCGCGGATGATGCTATGCAGAACCGAGTGGTCAGGATAGCTGACAGGCTCATAGATGATCCGGGCAAAGAGGAGGCGGAGCGTCTCTATAAAGAGCTGGATGATATCATCTTTGACATCTATGGACTATCAGAAAAAGAGCGCAGCATTGTAATAAAATCACTTGACGGAGAAAACAGGTTTCTGGGGAAATACTGATCATATCAGTGTTTCCCTAGTTTAAATTTTGCCTGAATTCCGCAGGGGTGACACCATAGCTCTTTTTAAAGAGCCTTGTAAAGTATGAATAGTTGTCATAGCCTACCATGAGCGAAACGTCGCGGATTGAACTGTCAGTCTCTTTAAGAAGCTTTTTAGCCAGTGTAAGGCGCTTTTCTATTATGTAGTTTTTGTAGCTCATGCCCTTTTCGCGCTTGAAGATGCGGGTGATATAATCAGGATCAAAAAAGAACATCTCGGAGAGGTCACTCCTGCTGATTTCCTCACGAAAGTGCGCATCTACATATTGAAGAAGAGAGGATACTGCGTTCTCATCTTCCGGCTCGCTTGCCAGGTACTGCCTGGCAACCCTCATCATGTACGTTATGTACAGATCCATATAGTAAGTAGAGAGGCGGGCGTTTCTCGTAAGCACGCGGTAGGTCTCATTATTGAACAGCTCCCGGGCCATAATGCCGTTCTCATTAAGGTATGAGAAGATGATCTGATTGATCTCAAACAGAAGGTCGGACAGGACCTTACTGCTAAGAGAACCTGCAGTCAGACAGTTTTTCATATAGTTTTTAAAGTGCCTGGAGAAGCCGTCAAAATCAGAGGACTTCAGCGCCTGCGCGGCGATCTGTGTATCGGGTTTCGGAGTTATGTGGCTTTCGGTGATGTCAAGATAATTTAAGGACATCACTTTGTTTATGTTGTCAGGATGTCTTTCCCGCAGTTTCATGAGAGCTTCCAATGCTCCGGGAAGCTCCGTGACACAGGCCTTTTGCGAAAGGTAGAGGGTGCAGGGGATATTGTATCTCTCCCTTACCACCGATATGATCTCCTCTGACATTGTCTCAAGATTTTTGCCGTCATTAAAACGCGTCTCATCAAATGCCGGAATGATCGAGAGCATCAGATAGCTCTCCTCGTGGTAGGCAAGGAAAATTCCAAGGGATGAATAATCTGCTCCGTATACGGAGTCAAAGATAGAATGTATATTATCAAGAACCTCATTGACATCTTCAAAAGGGCAGATCAGCTCGCTGTTTTCACCGAGTGAATAAGGGTATAACTGCAGCAGGGAAACAGTATAGGCGTCGTCTTCGGTTATAGCTTTGCCAAGCTTTTTTGACATTTCCATAAATTCATCGCTTGTGATCCGTTTTTCTAACAGATAACGGTACCAGAGCTGCCTGAAGGCGGCTTTATTTTTTGACGCGGATGCATTTGACTCTTCAAGCGCCTGCCTTATGATCTTTGAAAGTTCATCGTAGTCGATCGGCTTCAGGTAGTAGTGGAAGCTCTTTAGCTCAAGAGCCTTCTGGGCATAGCCAAAATCCGCGTAATTGGTCATGAAGATCGCAGGGATTGTAAGCCCCAGCTCCCTGACCTTAGTAAGAAGCTCAAGGCCGCTTCCGTGTGGCATGTCGATATCGCTGAGCAAAAGATCTATGTGCTCTTTTTCTATTATCTTCCCGGCATCTGCTATATTGTAGGCTGTAAATGTCTCGTCAATTCCAAGGCTCTTCCAGTCAATTCCCTTCTGGAGAGCTATTATTACGAAACGGTCATCGTCGACAAGTAAAGCTTTCATTTTTGTTCCTCTTTTATAATCGATTTCAGTCTTTGAGATAGGGCAGGTGTATTGTTATACGTGCGCCGCCGCTCTCCATGTTACCTGCGGTTAGTTCGAAGGCTCCGCTGTAAAGAAGGTCAAGCCTTCGAATGCTGTTGGTTATTCCGATATGTTCGCCGCTCTCGGATATGGGGAGCTGTCTTGAGAGTTTGTCTATGATCTCATCGGGGATGCCCTGACCGTTATCACAGATACTGATCTCGAAATATTCACTTCCTCTGAATTTCTTACGGGCATCCTCAGATTCCGATACCAGCTTTTGGCAGCATATGCGGATCCTTAAAATGTCGTCGCCCGGGATCGCGTGTTTTACCACATTCTCAACAAAAGTGATAAGAAGAAGCGGCGGCACTTTGACAGAATCATATTCACCTGAGGTCTTTAGTGCGTAATCTATGGAGTTGCCAAGCCGAAGGTTCTGAATATTGATGTAATCCTCTATATGTGAAAGTTCGTTTGAGAGGTGCACAAAGTCCTTATCTGCCTGAAACAGGTACCTCAGATATCTTGACGTAAATGAGAGCATCCTTCTTGCAGTGTCAACTTCACCGATGCTGAGCATGCTGTCTATGGTCGTCAGACAGTTCAGATAGAAGTGGGGCTTTATCTGCTGCTGAAGGAAATGGATCCGGAATCTGTTCTTCTCAAGCTCTGATTCGTAAATATCGATGCGAAGTCTTGTTATTTCATGAACCAGATTTTTGAACTGATCATTGATCTGATTGAGCTCGTGTATGCTGTGGTCGGTGATGTCGAGAGCAGGGTAGTCACCTGCAACCGAATCAAGGCGCGAGAGGTTCTCGGAGAAGAGCTTGATGGGGCGGATCACCTTCCTGTAGGTGATGAGCATGTATCCACCGGTCACCAGGATTATTATCAGCGCAATGGAAAAGACAAGTATCTGCAGGAAAAAGATCCTGTAGTAGTTGCTGAACAGGTCGGAGTAGAGTTCAAGGTCAAAAGGAAGAGATGCCTCACTTCCGGGAAAATCTATTGAGTTGTAGAAAACGGAGGTAAAGCCTGAGGGTTCAGGAGCTGTTTTGTAAAAGGTTCCCAGCGTCTGATTCTTGACAATAATGCTTCCGTATTTTCCAAGGGTGACGGAGCCAAGAGGCTTTAACAGATCATCAAAGGCAACAACGGATGCAAAGGTATGACTTTTATAGGTAAGGCTGTAACACAGGAAAGCCTTGCCGTGTATCATCATGGGAGTCCAGGTGTACCTCTCGGAGATTGAGATGTCAGAATTGGCATTATCTATGATCGCCTTTTTGACATCAAGAAAAGTACTGTAATCCATCGCCAGTTCCGAGGCGTTGACAAAGAGTTCCCTCTCGTTCCAGTACAGAAAATACTGATACTCGGATCCTGTGGAATACTGCATATCACTGACACGGGACCTCAGGTCAGTGCTGGCCTGGCGAAGATCACCCATGTGGGCATCACTTGTGAATGCATTGATGCTGGGGTCATGAACCACAGACCAGTCGATAAAGTGCTGCACTGCTCCAAGGCGATGGGAGAGTTCGTTCTGATAGATCGCCACCGATGTCTCCACTGAGAGACGGCTCTGCTTCTGAATCTCAAAGAAGGAGTAGATGCTTACGATAAGAAACAACACTCCTACGGGGATTGTTACCCACAGCGATCGCAGCAAAAATTGAGTTACTGAATAGGGTCTTACATTCTTTTTCATGACTTCATTATATAAAGGCTAAAAATAAAATTCTACAAAATCCTGGGAGTGTTCGGAAAAGTGCTATGCATAAATCTGAAATGTGCTATTATTTGCAATCCCGAAATAATACACTTTCTACATAAAGTTGAGGAGGAGATCAAATGAAAGAGAAAAAGTCAAATTTATGGCTGAGGACCATGAAGCATTATCAGCTCTATCTGTTACTTCTGCCTTCGGCCGTTCTGCTTTTCTGCTTTGCATATCTTCCAATGGTCGGAATAGTGATAGCTTTCCAGAGCTATTCTCCGGCGCTTGGAATTGCCGGAAGTAAGTTTGTGGGGATGAAGAACTTCCTTCAGTACTTCAGGTCATACCAGTTTGGCGTGACGATAAAGAACACACTGGTACTTAGCCTGTACAGTATTCTGGTGGGATTTCCGCTTCCGATCCTTCTGGCACTTATGTGCAATCAGATGAAGACGAAGATGTTCAAGAAAGTGTTTCAGGTAATAACGTATCTTCCGCACTTCATATCAACGATGGTAATGTGCGGACTTATCCTGATATTCCTATCGCCAAGCAGCGGTCTGTTCGCAAATCTGTTCAGACTCTTTGGCGCGCAGTTCCCGAATCTTATGTCAAGCGCTTCCGCATTTAAGCATGTATATGTCTGGAGCGACATCTGGCAGCATCTTGGATGGGACAGCATCATCTACCTCGCGGCACTGGCGGGGATCGATCCGACCTACTACGAGGCAGCCACTATGGACGGAGCGAGCACACTTCAGAAGATACGCTACATTGATATTCCCATGATACTGCCTACCGCAATGGTTCTTTTGATACTAAGGGCCGGAAGCATTCTGGGAATCGGATTTGAGAAGGTATTCCTTCTTCAGAATGTTCAGAACATCATGAGCAGTGAGATAATATCTACCTATGTTTACAAAATGGGTATGCAGAGCATGCAGTACAGCCTCTCCACTGCGATAGGACTGTTCAATACGGTTGTTAATCTGATAGTTCTTTTGCTGGTAAACTTCATTGCCCGTAAGACTACCGACAGCAGCCTGTTTTAGGGAGGAGCCGACATGAAGGAAAAGAAATTTTCACAGGATACAGTTGTAAATATCATATTTTATGTCATTGCGATCCTGATGATACTTATAGTCATATATCCGCTGTGGTTTGTAATAATAGCTTCGTTCAGCAACCCGGCAGATGTTGCAAACGGTAAGGTCTGGCTGTGGCCAAAGGTTATAGATACAAGGGGCTATGGCAAGCTCTTTGAGCAGAAGCAGATATGGCGCAGCTATCTCAACACGATCATCTATACTGTGGTCGGAACCCTGATCGCCCTTGTCGTAAACATATCGGCAGGGTATGCGATGTCGAGAAAGGATCTGCCGGGCAGGAAGTTCATAAATGTCTTTTACGTTATACCCATGTTTGTGAGCGGAGGTCTCATTCCCACATACCTTGTGGTGAAAAACTTCGGACTCCTGGATACATTCTGGGTAATGGTGGTGCCTTTTGCGGTATCTACCTATAACATAATCGTTGCGAGGACTTTTTTTGAGACATCACTTCCGGAATCTCTCTGGGAGGCGGCGCAGATAGACGGATGCAGCACTATCAGATTCTTTGTGGGATTTGCGGTGCCGCTGTCGAAGGCAGTTATCGCTGTTGTAGGACTATGGACAGCAGTCGGACTCTGGAACTCATGGTTCAACGCCCTGATCTATCTGCAGAATGAAAATCTGATACCGCTGCAGCTTCTTCTCAGAAGAATACTTATTGCGAATGAGTCGCTCCTTGGAGCAGCGACAGGCACGATGGCTCAGGAGCTGAGGCAGCTTTCGGATATGATGAAATACGGATCTATTGTGGTTTCTACACTACCTATCATGATGCTGTACCCGTTTTTACAGAAGTACTTTAACCAGGGCGTCATGATCGGTGCGGTGAAGGGATAAAATGTTTTTTCAAAAGAGAAGGAGGAAATTCATGAAGAAAAAGAGTTGTTTGATGCTGGCAGGAATTTTGGGGCTGTCCGCTATCTTTACGGGCTGCGGAAGCACGGGAGCAGAGAGCGCACCGGTGCAGCAGACGGAGAGCGCACAGAGTACCGACACAAAGACTTCTGAGGAAGCTGCGGCTTCATCAAACGGATACGAGGTTGCTACAGTGAGATGGGCTGACTGGGGAGAGGACTATCACACAGGATTCCCGGATAAGGCAGCAGCCGATGCAGGGATCAGCATCACCTGGGACACAATACTTAACTCAGACTGGGGTGACAAGAAGGCTGTCCTTATGGCAGGCGGCAATCTTCCGGATGCATTTATGGGATCGATCTGTTTCTCAGAGACAGATATCCTTACAAACCAGGGCTCCTTTATCGCTCTTGATGATTATATTGACGAGTATATGCCAAACCTCAAGAGCATAATGGAGAAGGATCCTACAATGAAGGCTCTCGCATATTCCGCAGACGGACACATCTACGGACTGCCATCCAAGAAGCCATGCAGACCAACAGTTGCAAACCAGATGTTTATAAACAAGACCTGGATCGACAACCTTGGACTTGAAGTTCCCACTACCTACGAGGATTTCATCAAGGTACTCACAGCTTTCAAGAACGAGGACGCAAACGGCAACGGAGATCCGAACGATGAGATACCTTTCGGACAGGGCTATGCAGATTCTGTAATGTTCTTCTGCCTGCCTTTTGGAACCACACTTGGCGCTGACGGAACATATATGATGGCTATTCAGGATGGAAAGCCTGTATATCTGCCTACATCAGAGAACTATAAAGCAGGTATTGAGTGGATGCATGAAGTTTATGCCGCAGGTCTTATCGACCCTGAACTCTTCACGGAAGATACATCCATGAGAGATGCCAAGCTTATGAACGAGACACCTATAGTAGGCTGTGCACCCGGATGGACAGCAGATGCAACCTTTGGCGCGAATGCCGGACAGTATGTGGCTCTTCCCGCACTTAAGGGTCCCGATGGAAATCGGTACATCTCATCTGATCCTGAGCACTGGAACTACAGCAGATATGAGTTCGTTGTCACATCATCCTGTGAGAATCCCGGACCACTTCTTGCGTGGGCTGACAGCTTCTACACCGATGATGCTTCTATCCAGAACTTCTATGGCTCCTTCGGTGTTGGCGTTGAGAAGGACGAGGCAGCAGGAACCTATACCGTACTTGAGCCTCAGGATGGCAACTCAGCAGATACATTTGCATGGATCCAGTCACTTCGTGACTTTGGTCCTAAGTATGTTGAGAACGGATTCAATGACAAGGTGAGCTATGCCGCAGAGAACGGCGATGCTTCCAAGCTTGCTCTTGACGGTGAGATGAAGCAGTTTGCAAAAGAGGCATATCCAAATGTAAGCTACACACCGGATCAGCTCAGCACACTTGCAACTCTGTTCAGCGACATCGATGCTTACGTATCTTCAAATCAGGCAACATGGGTAACAGAAGGCGGAGTGAACGAGCAGTGGGATGCCTACATTTCACAGCTTGAGGCAATGGGTCTTGGTGACTTCATGAAGATCCAGCAGGATGCTTACGATACCTATAATTCAAATAAGTAATGATTTACTCGTGGGGACGCTTCAGTTTTATCCATAACTGAAATGTCCCCACTTATTATTTCCTTCATTCGAGAATTTGTTATTACCTGTTAAGATTATATTGATAGCTGTCGATATAGTTATTGAAAGCTGTAACCAGATTCTTTTTTCAGAGACACAGGGAGGTGTCTTCTGAGGATACGGCAAGGCAGGGATGGCTATGAATATATCTTTTAACGCGCAAAGTCCATATTCATCTTTATATCAGAGAGGTCCTCTCTTGGGACAGAATTCCCAGCAAAGGACTTCTGGTTCTAATTCGCCCATTATCCCGGGAAAGAAAGACGATGCAAATTCCCTCTCAAAATTCACAAATAAAATAACTGAAGAAAAGCCATCCATAAATCAGCAGATGAGAAAAATGATAAGGGGGCTTGAGCAGGAAAGATATGCGGCGAGTGCGAATAACGCCGTAAAAGATAAGCTGAACGATTTTTCCAAGCTATCGGGGGCTCCTGATGCCGATGAGGAAGAGATCGATACCTCTGAGAACTACAATTACAAAACCGTAGCGACTAAGATACAGCAGGCAAAGACTTCTATAAGTGCCGGACAGGCTGTGCTTGCAGCAAAGAGAGAGACTCTAAAGCTAAAAAGAAAGATCGCCTCCGGAGCAGGAGACGCGGAGGAGCTGCAGCTTGCCCTCACGCATGCAAAGCGCATGGAGATGGTCGCAAGGAAAAAGAAACATCACCTTGAACTCGAGGAACTTGTTGAAAATACACAGAAAGCAGATGAGAGAGCAGAGAATCTGAAAGACCCGACGGTTCAGATGCAGAGCACTATTGTCTCTGCCGAAGAAGAAAAGCTTACTGAAAAAGAAGATGAAATATTTGATGAGCGCCAGGAGATGCTTGAAGCTGCACTTGAGCAGCTTGAGGAGAGCGGCATATCCCTCTCTGAGGAAGAGATGAAAGAACTAAATGAAATGATCTCGGAATTTGGAGAGGAGGAGCTAAAGGAACTGGAAGAGGCCATGGAAATGCTTGAGACAATGGAAGTTGTCAATCCTCACATGAGCAAAGAGGACCTCGAAGAGCTTAAGCGCAAGCACAGGGCATCAGAGGAAAAGGCCATCATGAAAGCCAACATGGAATACCTTAAGGACATGATTAAACATGAACTCGGAAAGGGAGCATCCATGCCGGGTATGGGAGGTGGATCCGGAGGGACTTCTCCTGTGGCAGGGATGGCAATCCCACAGAATCTGGGAATGTCTGCGCCGGGAGGTATTACAGCCGCAGCACCATCTATAGATATACAGGCATGAGAATTCACTGGCTGCCTTACTCTAAGCGCTCCCCCGCAATTGCCGGTTCACCCTTCTTATCAGGAAAGAGCTTATTCGACAACGCAGTGACCGAGTTGTCTCTTCTGTGAATGCGTATTACGGTGTTTCCGGGATAGATTTCAACAGCCTTTTGTATTGAAAATCGCATCATCTCAATGAGGCTCATACGGCTGTCTGCGCCCACAGCAAAAAACAGCACCGGGATGAGGATTCCGGAGGGGCAGGCATGCATCAGAAAAAAACCGGTGACTTTGCCATCGGTTTTTATATAGCAGGAGACCGACTGCTCATACCATTTTTTGGGGAGATAGGCAAGATCCTCAAGGGCTGGATTATCGTACTTGAACAAAATATTCATGAGACCCTGGTAGAATTCCTCGTTTGTCAGATTCAGGATACTCTGCACATATGAAGGTGCGGCTTTTTTTGCTATGAAAAGAGCTTTGCACTCATCAACAGTTACATCTATATCTCTGCTTTCCACCGATTTAATAGAAAATCCACTCTCACCTAAAGCTGACTGATCATCCCTCTCAAGAGTAGTGCTTTCGAAGAAGGTCTTTTTTACTTTTTCGTCAAGCACTTCTTTATTGTATCCGTCAAGAAGAGGCGCTATGTAGGATGGATCAACTGCATAGATCCATTTTAGCTCAGACTCCGCCTTGTCGTTGTCCTGAACGGACTTAAGCTCCCATATCAGGAGTGAAAGAAGACTTCCGTCATCGGGATCGTGACCTGCAAGACCGCGGTAAAACAGGCGCTCCATGTTTTCTGCAACGTCCAAGTCCACATGGTCGGAATACTCGTTTATATTATCCTCAAAAATAGCCTTTAAATCCATAAAATTCTGCCTTCTAGAGTAATCTGCTTTTCTTTTTTATTTTATTATTGCAAAGTGACAAAGTCCATAGATTTATGGGCTTAATTGCGTTTATAATTATATGTGAAGGTAGGTAAAAAAGGCTTGGCTAAGAAATATGGATCATAATCTAGAACTCATTTTTATCAGAAATATTATTATCGATGCGCTGACACTGCCGATTCCGGCTTTGCTTATCATACAGGCTCTTCACAGAAAGAACAGGACTCCTGAGATTGTCCTGTTTTTCCGCATGTGTATTTTTGACCTTTCACTGTGCATTTCCTATATTCTCGCATGCGTTCTGCTGCTCAATTACGAGAAAGCACCTATAGCATCTGTTCTGGATTTTATTTTGAATTTTTTAATAGGACTTTTTCCTCTTTTGCTGGCTGTCCACTGGCTGCTTTTTGTAGAATACACCCTTCATCAGAGCAGGGACATTATTTGGAGGAGATATCGCGTCGCAATGATTCCGTTCGGAGTAGGTGTGATCTGTACGATCCTGACCAGTGTCGTACCGGTTTCCGACAGTGCTCCACTATACATACAAAATGTGTTCTATATTTTGTACAGAATCGGACAGCTTATATGGCTTTTCTATATACTGGCTTCCTATTATGTTCTGTACATGGAAAAAAAGAGAAAGGACATTCTGCAATATATCCGGATCACACCGACGGTGCTCCCTATCGCAGTTGGAATGATTATCGCTTTTTCCACGCCCTACCAGATCGACGGTCTTGGCTACGCGATAGGACTGATGTTTGCGGATTATTATATGTTCCGCCGTCTGAGTTTTATTGATTCAAAAAGCGGCTTCTTTAATGAAAAATATATTGCGATGCTAAGGCGCGAGGCTAAAAAGAAAATGATTAAGGAGGCGACAGTAATCAGATTCAGAACGTCGGGAGACAGGGAAAAACTGACAGACCTCCTAAAATTCTGGAAGCCTGAGTATAGCAGCGTTATAGCTAAGAATGACGGGGAATTTCTTGTCATATCAGAGGTTCAAAAAAAGCTTATCACGGAGCGGTTCATATTTCTTGTGAGTGAACACGCAAAGAGTAAGGGACTGGAAGTGGGATCATCTTACGAAACTGTAAGAATATGAGGATCATTGATGTTATACTGATTATGCTATTGGACCTAAGGAGGCATGAAAATCGAAATACCGCAGGTATGTTCCCGCTTTTGTACATAGCTACAGTTGTATATTTCCTGTTCATGCTTCTGACCATGCTGACCTGGATGCGCTATATTCTTGCATATCTGCACAATGAAGGACAACTCGGGAAGGCACTGCTTGGCGGAGTATGGACCATGTTCATAATTGGAGCATTCTATCTGGTGATAAACTGGTTTTATCCCGTCATGTTTACCTTTAATGCCGCCCATGAATATGTAGAACAACCCGGAAGACATGTCGTATTTATTCTTCAGATCGCCTTATATATTGCGATTTCTGTGTATGCACAGTATGTTGCTAATAAATCTACAGGGCAGGACAGATTCAGACATAGGGCAGTGGCACTGACAAGTGTTGTTATAGGAGTCTTCCTTATACTTCAGATAATGTATTTTTACTACCCTACATATGCGATGGGACTTATGATCGGGATATGTGTGGTTCATTCGTTTGTTGAACTTGGTGAGAAAAATGAAAAAGCCATACATGACCACATTGCGTCAGCGATGGCAGAGGACTATGAAGTTATATATTACATTGATCTATCTTCAGGTGAGTATTTGGAGTTTTCCAAAAGTCGCCAGTATGAGTCCCTGAATGTGCCCGTGTCCGGCAAGAATTTCTTCCAGGAGACAATGGAAAATATCGAAAAATATGTATTCCCTGATGACAAAGAGTATGCCGAAAGCCTGTTCAATAAAGAGGTGATGTGATGCCAATAATCTTAAGAAAATAAATGACACTCAGGGGCATGTGGCGGGAGATGAGTATCTCAAGGCTTCCGCAAATCTTTTGTGCAATATATTCGTTCACGGTCCGGTGTTCAGGGTCAGAGGAGATGAATTTGTGGTATTCCTCCGCGGCAACGATTATTTATCAAGACTTGAGCTTATGAACAAATTGCAGAGTCAGGTTCTGGAAAATCAAAAGAGCGGAACCGGGGCTGTAGTGGCATCAGGAATGTCAGAGTACAACTCTGAAGGTGATAATCTTGTTGCCGATATATTTGGCCGCGCTGACAGAGAAATGTATCAGAATAAACAGAGACTGAAAGAGATGGCAAAATGAGAAAAGACTAATTGCCATGCTCTGCGAGGGTTTCGTGAGAACATGATACGAGTGGCAAACAGGCCCTGCGACGAAGTCGCTTTCAAATGGCCTGTTTGCAGCATTTTTGAATCTTCGATTCAAAAATGTATGACTTATGCCTGTGCAAGCTGTCTGCCTAAATCCTCGCACTGTGAAACAGCGTCTTCATCAGGTGCATTGTTGGCAATTACGCCTTCACCACCAATGATTGACGCACCTGCAGAAGAGAGCCTGTCCTGCCAGTCCCTCATCCACTGGCCGTCTCCCCAACCATAGGAACCAAAAAGTGCAATTTTCTTTCCGCTGCACTTTGTTTCATAGTCAGCCATGAAGGGTTCAACGGTTCCTTCTTCAAGGACTTCTGCGCCCATTGCCGGACAGCCAAAAGCAATCACTGATTCATTAGCTGCATCTGATGGACTGATAGAATCAAATGTAGTAACCTCAGCTTCAGCACCGGCACTTCTGATCCCGTTAGCAACTGCTTCTGCCATCGCCTGTGTATTTCCACTTCCACTCCAAAAAACAACTTTAACTTTACTCATACTTTCCTCATCCTTTCTGGGGTTCAATTATTTTTAAATACTTACGAAAAAGAAGTTAGCATATGCTAACTTCTTTTTCAAGGCTTATAGATGATAAGATTTATCGTGTTTGCTATAGCACTGATTAATGTGGTATCATTATTGAAGAAGGCAAAGGTGCTTTTTTTGAGAGCGTCTTTGTCTGTTTTTTTTTGAGATGGATAGAAGAACTTGTATTGACCATTTATGGTGGTTAAGGAAGGAGCGTTATGGCAGCATTTGACAGAGTGTGCTCGGGAATTCCTCAGATGGATGAAGTTTTTGACAATATAAGACTTGGCGATAACGTTGTGTGGCGCGTGGATAATCTTGACGAGTTCAGGCTTTTTGTTGAGCCATATGTCAGGCAGGCAATAGCTGATAAAAGAAATCTGATATATATCAGGTTTGCTTCCCATGAAGCACTACTGAAAGAGCAGGAGGGGCTCAAGATTGTACAGGTGGAATTAAACCACAGATTTGAAAATTTTACGGTGGAGATTCATGAAATAATCAGAAAAGAGGGAAGGGATGCTTTTTATGTTTTTGATTGCCTTTCAGACTTACAGACAGCCTGGGCTACAGATCTTATGATGGGGAACTTTTTTCAGGTAACATGTCCGTATCTGTTTATTCTTGATACAGTTGCCTTCTTTCCACTGATAAGAGGCAAGCATTCATTTCAGGCTATTGCCAAGATAAGGGACACGACACAGCTCTTTTTAGACGTATATTCAGACAGCAAAAACATATATGTAAGACCTGACAAAATATGGAACAGATATTCAGAAGTTATGTTTTTGCCGCAGATATACAATCCTGATACAGGGGATTTCAAACCAATACTGGATGGAGTAATGGCAAGCCATTTTTATCAGGTGCTTGGAAAAAACAATGCTTTATCCGATACGGAAAATATGGATAGCTGGGACAGGTTCTTTAATACCACGAGAGTTCTTTATGAATCCGGAGCGGATGTAAATGACAATTGCAGCCGTATGTGCAATGTTATGATGACTCGTGATGAGAAGCTTCGCATTATGGTAAAAGAACTGTTTACACCTGAGGATTACTTCTCTGTAAAGGAAAGGATGATAGGAACGGGAATGATAGGCGGAAAAGCCTGCGGTATGCTTCTTGCCAGGAAGATAATAGAACATAGAGCCCCGGAGATTTATGAGTACCTTGAGCCACATGATTCGTTTTATATAGGTTCAGATGTCTTTTATTCCTTTATTGTTGAGAACAGGTTTTGGGATCTGAGGATAAGGCAGAGGACCAAAGAGGAGTTCTTTTCCCTTGCAGAGGAGTTTGCAGAGAGGCTATTGACCGGCACTTTCTCAAGGGATATGGAAGAGCAGTTTGTAAAGCTTTTGGAATACTATGGGCAGGATCCCATAATCGTCAGATCAAGCTCCATATTGGAGGATGGATTTGGAAATGCATTTGCGGGGAAATACGAGTCTGTTTTCTGCTCAAATTCCGGGAGTCTCGAGCAGCGTCTGGAGGAGTTGGAAAATGCCGTCAGATGCGTCTATGCAAGCACCATGAGCAGGTCTGCACTGGATTATCGAAGCAGAAGGGGGCTGCAGGAGAGGGATGAGCAGATGGCTCTTTTGGTGCAGAGAGTTTCAGGTTCATATTATGGTGAATACTATATGCCATGTGCAGCCGGCGTGGGTTATTCCTACAGCCCATATAAGTTCATGGAATCTCTTGACCAGTCTGCGGGAATGCTGCGGCTTGTCATGGGACTTGGGACGTCGGCTGTGGACAGGACTGAAGGATCATATCCAAGACTTGTAAGCCTTGATAAACCGCTTGCAACCAATTCAAGAAATTCGATAGAGAAGCATCAGTATTCACAGAGAAAGCTTGAAGTCATGAACAGGGTATCCAGAAAGCTCGAGAGGATATCGCTTGAGGATATCGAGAAATTCCTTACATTCCCACTTAAAAGACTTCTTCTGGAGCACGACACTGATACAGAGAGGATGTTCAGAGACAGAGGAGAGGACAGGGATATCGAATTCATTTCGTGTCAGGGTATAGTAAGAAAAGATACGCTGATGAGTCAGATGAAGGAAATTCTGCATGTTATACAAAATGAGTACAGGCATCCTGTGGACATAGAGTTTACCATGAATTTTTCTGAGGGCGGTGACTATGTCATAAATATTCTGCAGTGTAGGCCTTTGCAGGTCTTTAAGGATACAGAGGGAATGGAGATTCCCACAGATATTGAAAATGAAAATATTCTTTTCGAATGCAGAAAATCTGCAATGGGACTTTCCAGAGCAGAAAAGCTTGACATAATAGTATATGTAGATCCCGTAAAGTATTACGGGATGCCATATCAGGAGAAGTACAGGATAGCCAAAGCCATTGGAAATATCAACTGGAAAATGCGCGGTAAGGGAAGACATATGCTTCTAATGGTACCTGGAAGAGTAGGCACATCCTCGCCGGAACTTGGGGTCCCAACCACTTTTTCAGACATAAGTGAATTTGACGCAGTCTGCGAAATAGCTGATTCAAAGGCAGGATATAACCCGGAATTATCTTACGGGAGCCATTTTTTCCAAGATCTTGTGGAGGCAGGTATTTTGTATAATGCTATTTTTGAAAGTGAGAAGACACTGATATTTAATCCGGATTTTTTGAATGCGTACAAAAACTATTTTTTTGATAGTGACTCAGAGTATTATGAGTACAGAGATATTATCAGCGTCTTTAATGTCTCGCATGATAATGTATGTATTTTCCATGATATGGATAAAGAAAAGACCTTATGTGCAAGGATTAAAGACAAAGAATACAAGAGCTGGAAAGGATACAAACTGCAAGAGATTGTAGAGGAAAGAGCCGGCTTTACCAACAATAAGATAAGAGAATTTCGGGATAAGTCAGCCAAATGACTGTTCACAAATCCAAAAGTAAGTGTAAAACAGACCATTATCAGTGCAAGTGATAAGGTCTGTTTTTTGTTGTGATATTTTGGGGTTAATAAGATCTGACTACAGATTAGCCATGAAATGAATACATGCTCAAAACTTTCCCAGATTATCAGTACTAATCCTGATGCAAAGCGCAGACTTGAGGGCAAATGAGACTTTAAGAATGAAAAACTCTGATATAATTGGTTTGATATAGTCAATCACACTATTACAGGGGGTTATATGGAAAATAAGGATTTTATTGAGAATTCTGAATTACGTATTGCTATATGTGATGATGACAAGTCGGATCGAGAAAAGGTACATGTCCTTCTTCAGGACTACTTGAAGAAAAAATCTATAAAAGCACAGGTCAGGATATTTGATCATCCTGATACGCTCATAGAAGAGTGCGAGCATTATAGACCGCATATTTACATTTTGGATATAGTTATGCCAATGGTTACAGGAATACAGGCTGCCA
>JAEEGL012493746.1_pt1 | contig 19435 bp, 4 predicted proteins | sample 9134231 | NCBI WGS metagenome assembly JAEEGL01 (sample SAMN16246548, study PRJNA631951) | gut metagenome | biome: gut microbiome; feature: rumen; material: fiber-attached | host: Bos | place: Iran: Karaj | collected 2018-10
GGTCAGCCACTACGACCAGAGCGCCTTCAGCCGCAAGCTGGACCGGTCCAGGGTCCTCTATGACGACGACAAGCAGGGCGGCGGCGCGTTCAACTTCACCGAAACGGTTTACAAACCCGACGACTGGGAAGTGTACCTGCCCTTCTACCAGGAGCCCTATGACAGAATGATCGCCAACGAGAAGGAAACGTTCGCGAAAAACCTGACCGAGTATGCTGCGAAAAAGGAGAAATTCGACGAGGCCTGGAAGAAATATGAGCAGGACCGGGCGGAGTATGAGAAGCTGAACGAAGCGTACAAGAAAACCAAGCAGGGGACCAAGCCCAAGGCGCCCGCCAAGCCCAAGGAACCGCCCGTGCCGAATACGACGCATACGACGCCGGAGCAGTACTTCACCGGCCGCTGGAGAACCTTCGAGATGTCGGACCATCTGCCCCTCTGGGTGGAGCTGAAGATCGACTTCAGCGACCAGTACCTCAAGAAGCAGAAGGACGCCGAATAAGCTGAAACTCAACGTCTGACGCTTGACCGGGTATTACAGGACCGGCCGGAATTATCCGGCCGGTCTTTATTTTTTCTACGGGTTGACCAGGTCTTGCTTACAATTTGAAAGTGCCCGTCAGGGGGATGATTTCATTTAAAAATGAATATTATGCACATATATTTTATAAAGGAAATTAAAAAGTGCATTTTTTGACTGAAAAATTTGTTTTTGAAGTTTCAATTTGTTACATTTGAATGACCAACTCTACCTGCTATGCCTGCCTTTGAGAACATCACAGACAAGATCGTCCTTTTGCTCAGCAAGACCAAGGACGCTCTGCTCCAGGACCTCGAGAAAGAATTTTCCAGTGTGAGGGAGGCTTTGGAAAAAGCCGCGAAGGATGCGAATTCATCCAACCCCTCCGGTTTCAAGGACGCCCTCGTCTCCATCGACAAAGTCGGAACCGATTACAAGAAAGTCGTCGACGCGGTTTTCGCCCGCGTAGGTCTGGACCTGAGCCAGTGCGACAACCTGGATAAGCTCCAGACGCTGATCGGGCGCCCCTTGACGCTGCTGGAGGATCTGGCCGCCAACCTGGATGACGTAAAGAAGAGCGACGGCTCGATCGACTATATGGCGCTCTTCCAGGCACTCTTGGACACGGGCAAGGACGTCATCCAGCTGGTGAAGGACTTCCAGAACGTGGAGATGTCCAAGATAGAGGATGAGTTGAAGAAGACGTTCGAGAATTTCTACGACGAGTTCTCGCTCAAGGATTTCGCCCTCTCCGTGCTGGAGCACATCCTCATCACGATCCTCAAGAGCGGGCGGGATGTCTTCTCCGAGGAAATCAAGTATACGCAGCTGCAGGCCAACAAACTGTATGACTCGGTCACGGCAACGGTCGGAGAAGTCCAGGATGGCATCAATGCCATCCGCAAGCAGATAGAGAGCAGTATCACCACGCAGGTCAAAGCGCTGGGCGAGACGGCCGATGATGTCGATAAAATGGTCCGGGCGCTCTTCAAGGAGACGGTCCGGGACATGGAGGATGTCTACGATACGGTTTCGGAGGAAGTCAAGAAAGCCGTCAACGATGCGGCGAATTCCCAGACCGTCAAGGAACTCGCCGAGGCATATCAGAAAGTTTCCGCCGTCCTGGCCAAGGTCTATGCCGTGCTCGATTTCCTGGGAATCGTCGGGAAGAAACGCATGGAACTGCGGGTTCCGGAAGCGGTCATCAATAAACTCAAGGCGGCCGGAACGGCTCTCGGTGGCGCTCTGCAGGGCGCGTCCGGCGCCGTCCAGGGATTCGTCGCGAATGCGACAGGGGCCTTGAACGGAGCCATCGAAGGCGCGACCGGTCTCGTACAGGGCGCCGCGAACGAAGCCATCGGCAATGTCAATTCTGTGACCGGCACGGTCACGGAAGGCGTCTATACCGCGCTGGATACGGTTACGGAGGCCTTCCATGAGGAAAATGTCGAAAAGATCGACCTTTCCCTGGACTTGCTGAACATACCGAAGGTGAGCATCCCGGATTATTCGGCGCAGATCGCTTCCGTGTCCGGTGCCATGCAAAATGCGCTCTCCAGCTATGTCGGCGATGCCGTCAATATGGTGTCCGGCTTCTCCTACCATTTCACCATCGCGACCTTCAAGTGGGGACGGGTCGAAAAGATGTTCTCGGACCCGATGTCCTATTTCAAGGAAATCTATCCTGTGAACAGCATCGAGGATGCGGAGGAACTGGCGACCAAGCTCATCGACATCATCCGCATCTTCAATCCGGACATCCCGGACTTCAAGTCCCTCCGCGGCATGCTGGAGTCCCTGCTCCGCGAACTCGGTGAGATGGCCCTTTCCTGCGTCGAGAAATACAAGAAGGAACTTTGGGCGCAGGTGAAGCCGCTGATGACGATGATCCGCAAGGTGCTCGACATGCTCCAGGAAATGTACGAGACCCTGAAGCGCGAGAGCATCGAAATCCTGGATGGGATCAAGAAGGAGGTCATCGACAAGATTGTCGATCCCCTCCATAAAGATGTCGAGCAGGCGGGCAAGGAAGCCCAGGCCGCGGTCAAGACCTTGAAAGAGCTGCTGGCCAAGATCGATGCCCCCGAGTTCCTGGACGACATCTATACCGAAATCATCGCGCCCGCCGTCCTGGAGGCCGTCGAGAAGTCGTCAGCTTCCGATCCCAAACAGACAGTGGACGGCATCGCGACGGACGCGAAGAAGGTCTTCGAAGCCTGGGGTACCGGTGTTTCCACCCATCTCGGGAATTTCTTCAGCGAGGATGCCTGGAAGGAGCGGCTGGACAAGACGATCGACTCCTTGGGAGCGACCTTCGCCGCCGACGTGGATGCCGTCAAGGGCTTCCTGAAGCCGTCCCTCCTGAACGACTTCTCCGCCATCGGCGACAAGGCTTCCGCCCTGAAGGACGAGCTGGACATCAGCCAGTACATCAGTATCATATCCTCCGCGTTCGACGATGTCTCCGTTCCCAATCCCGAGTTGTACTACGAAGGCTTCAAGCAGGCGGTCGGCGCGATCATCAAAAAGACCGGGGCCTTCACGGACGGCTATGACAAAAAGCAGGTGGAAACCTTCATTTCCGACGCGGCCGCCGGCATCTGGGAGCGGGTCCGCAACAAGGTTCTGAAGCCCCTCGTCCGCGAAATCAAGCGCCTGCTGCTCCGGATCATCCGCCAGGCCATTACGGAGGTGCTGAATGCGATTCTCGACAAGCTCCCGTCCTACAAGGACTTTGTCTCACAGGAAACTGAAAATGCCCTGAGGCTTTATTATTCCGAGGCCAAGGCGCGTGTCCAGGATGTCCGGCAGACGGTCGGAGCGGTGGCGGATGCCGCCAGCGGCGGAGCCGTGCCTGCGGCACAGGCCGCCCTCGAGGCCATCGGCCAGCACATCGACATCCCTATCGATCAGGAATGGAAGGATGCGGCGAAGGCGGTTGCGAAGGCGGCGGTCGATTTCTGCAGTACGGACAAGGGCTATGGCGATATCCTGAAACTCATCATCGCCATCTACAAGGCCATCCCGAAGAGCGCCATCCACTATGTCAGTGACCTGCTGCCGTCCCTGCCGCAGAACGAAACCGTCGACTCGTTCGTCGATTTCGTCAAGGGCATGGACTACAAGGCCGACCTGGACGAATCATTCGCCATCGTGACGGTCCTGGATGTCAAGTCCGACGACGAAAAAGAAAAGGAAAAAGCCAAGGACGGTTCCACTATCGAGTTCAAGGCTTCCGCTCTGCTTCAGCTGGTCATCTTTGCCGCCGAAGTTCCTTCGGACGACGACGCGTCGGTGGATGACCAGTCTCCGGAGAAGAATGGTACGGCTGGCAAGACCAAGGGAAAGACTGCGCAGGAGGGTACCGCCTCCGGCGGAAAAGAGAAAGGAGAAGAAGAGAACGAGGAAGAGGAGAAGAAGGAAGCCGCCCTGTACTGCATGGTCATCGTCAATGGCAAGGTGGGCCTTTCCTTCAACATCGGCAGCAACCATACCATGTCGCTGGAAGTCAGCGGCAGCGCCGGCGGAAAAGCGGTGGAGACGGTCGATGACGATAACCGCCTGAAACTGCGGGAAGGCGTCGGCTTCTATATCACGAAGGACTGGAAATCCCATGGAATCTTCGATACCAAGGCGCTCCAGGCCATGTTCGTGATGACCTTCGACCGGAAGAACGACTCCGACGCCCTCAAGGTCTTCGACACCAAGTATCTGTCCCTGACCATCGACAATTATCCGCAAGCCTTCTATCTTGGCTTCGGTACCGCCTATCCCGAACTTCTGTCGACTGAAGAATACGGCGCTCCGAAGCCCGAAGCCGGAGATCAAGGCCTTCAGGTGGGTTATTTCGGCGCCATCAAGGGGGCGAAATTCGCGCTTCACCTGTCGGATGTAGCCTTCGTCAAGGAGGTCATCAAGGATGACGTCGAGCTTGAGCTCGACACGTATCTGTGGTATGATTTCGTGAAGGGCTTCGACTTCGGCGGCGACGTGTCGCTCCATTTGGACTTCGACATGAACCACAAGAAGTTGGGACCGCTCGTCATCGACTCGTTCAGCGTGGATGCCGGAACGCCCGAGGGCGAGAAAGGCAAGCTCCAGCTGGCGGTCGCGTCCACTTTCCAGGTGGATTTCGGCGGCGCGCTGGTCGTCGCCGTCGAGAACCTGGGCATCGGATTCCTTATTAATTATAAGGACAAGGACGGCAACTACGGCGACTTCGACCTGGACGCCTCCCTGCAGTATCCTTCCGGATTCGGCCTGTCCGTCGACGCGTCCGCCGTCAAGGGCGCGGGCATCATCCAGATCGACCAGAAGACCGGCGAGTTCTTCGGCGCCCTGGAACTGGTCATCATCAAGAAGATCGGCGTCGGCGCCTTCGTCCTCTGCGATCCCGGCACGGCGAAGGGGCATGACTTCAGCATGGTCGTCCTGCTGAGCGCCCGGTTCTCGCCGGGTATCCCGCTGGGCATGGGCTTCTCGCTCACCGGCATTGGCGGTACCCTGGGACTGAACCGCCAGATCAGCCGCGACGCCGTCCAGAACGGCGTGCGGACCGGAACCCTGGACCAGGTGTTCTTCGTGGAGAACATCAAGGAGCACCTGGCGGAGATGAAGACGAACGTGATCACCTATTTCCCGGAAAAGAAGGGCCAGTTCTTCTTCGGCATCCTGGGCCAGATCAGCTACGAGCCTGTCGTCAAGTGCGACTTCGGCCTGCTGTTGCAGCTCCCGAAACCGACGGAGATCATCATCGTCGGCGCCCTCCGCGTGAATGCGGCCGAGGGAATCGTCAAGATCAACGTCTATTTCGCCGGCGGCATCAACTTCGAGGAGGGGATGTGGTTCGACGCCTCCATCGTCGATTCCCAGATCGTCGGCATCAGCATCTCCGGCGACATGGCCTTCCGCCTCAACTGGGGTGGCACGAAGGGCTTCCTCCTGTCCATCGGCGGCTTCCACCCGGCCTACAAGCCGGAAGAAGGCCTGCACGTGGGCAAGATGAACCGCCTGGCGATGAAGCTGGACTACAGCATCCTGAAGCTCTCCTTCGAGACCTACATGGCGATTACGTCCAACTCCTTCCAGATCGGCGCGCGGTTCGACCTCAAGGTGGGTTGGGACGATTTCGGCATCACCGGTTACGCCGGCTTCGACGCCCTCTTCCAGTTCGACCCGTTCCTGTTCATGTTCTCCGTGTGCGCGGGCGTGGCCGTCAAGTGCGGCGACTGGAACCTCCTGTCCATCGACCTCTCGATGGACGTCCAGGGCCCGGCGCCGTGGAAGATTTCCGGCAAGGCGAAGTTCTGGTTCGTCTTCGTCCCGATCAAGGTCGACTTCTCCAAGACGTGGGGCAAGGACACCCCCGAACTGCCGTCCAAGCTCGTGGAGGTCATCCCGCTCCTCCAGAAGGAGTGGGAGAACGAAAACAACTGGACGATCGACAATTCCAATGCCGCCGGCCAGACGCTCGTGTCCCTGTTCGATGCGCCGGAGGGCGTGATGATCACCCAGCCGGACGGCTCGGTCTCCTTCAACCAGTCCGCTGTCCCGATGAGGACGGAGGAAACCAAGGACAGGCCGTACAGCCTGGAGAAGATGGACATCTGCAACGATGCGGTGCCGCAGGACTATAATTCCATCTACATCGAAAAGGTAAACGACCAGGAAGTCGGAGATGGCAACCTGGTCATGGAGCAGAACGATTTCGCGCCCAGCCTGTACAAGCTGATGGGCGTGAAGGAGAAGCTCTCCAGCGAGTCCTACCTGAAGTACGATTCCGGCTTCACGATGAACATGTGCGATTCCTTCAAGGAATCGGGCGTGGATGATCCGCTCACGCGGAGTGTCTCCTACTTCTGGCAGCCTCTGGACAGGAAAGAGGTGAGTGGCAGCAACGTCGGATCCAAGGTGCAGGCATTCAGCGCGGGTGAAGAGAAGCTCACCGCCTCGGTCAAACAAGTGAAGAACATGCAGTCTAAAACCGTGGAGGTGACTCCTCCGGTCACGAGCAACTCGAAGGTCGTCCGTCCTTCCACTCCGCAGAAGGTCGTCCGTCCGGCGAACGCGAAGGCCGTCCGTCCGTCCGGCACGACGGTCAACAGACAGGAGTACGGGAATGTCAATGTGCCTTCCGGTCGTCTGGATTTGTCCGATCTCGTCGCGGGCCGTGTGTCGAGGACGATCCAGGCGGTCTCCAACAACCGTCGGGACCGGGCGGCGTTCGACCGGTATCTCGCCGTGCTCCAGAAGAAAGCGGAAAAGACGAACAAGTAATCCCATCAGCCATGAGTAAAGTATTCATATTGCCTTATTTGAGGAAGGGGCTGGCCAAGGAGATCAAGAACCACTCCAAGGATGGACTCCGCGCCGATTTCACGGTGACCGCCAATCTGCGGGGATTCAAGCCCGATGCCGGGGAGAATGACCCCGCCGAGGCGATTCCCGCCTTCGTGAAGGAGTTCTCCCTGGCCGGTCCGGTCGATGTCCGGGCCATCAGCGATACGGCCGTCAGCGAGGTCGTTCCGGCGGACAAGTCCGTGGGATACAGCTTCGGATACATGCCGTACGTCGAGTTCTATGAGGAGGACTTCCCTTGGCGGTATACCCCCAAGGAAGCGGACCAGTCGGGCAAACTGGAGCCCTGGCTGCTGCTCCTGGCTTGCAAGGACGACGAGTTCACCCTGACAAAGGACAACAAGGGATATCGGCGGGTGACCTTCGACCCGAAGGAGCGGGGGTTCTACCCCGCGGTGGCTGATTTTTACAAGCTCGCGCATGTGCAGGTGACGATGCCGGACTTTGCCAAGAGCGATACCTCTGCCGATGTGGCTTCCTATGTGAACGAGAATCCCGACGACGGCATTTCCCGGCTTTTCTGTGTCCGGCCTCTGGAGAAGAAGTGCCACTATACGATGTTCCTGGTCCCGGCTTTCGAACTGGGACGTCGGGCGGGAATGGGCGAATCCCTGGAAGGGGCCGGTTTCCAGCAGCTTGCCTGGGATGACCAGTCCTCCAAGCTGTCCTTCCCGGTCTATTACCAATGGTCTTTCACCACCGGCGGAGCGACGTTCCATGATTTGGCCAAGAAACAGACGTTCATCTCGGACGATGAGTTCAAGGCGCTCCCGGACGGCCTGAAGCTGGACATCCAGGAGACCGGCCTCAAGGAGTACCGGACCTATACGCAGACGATCAATGAGGACAAGGTCCTCGTCGACATGCCCGCCGCGCTCGTCAAGAAGGGATTCGACGAGTCCAAGCTCGCGGAAGAGACCCCGCAGTTGAAGAAGATGACCCGGGGCGGAACCAATCCGGTCCATATGACGGATGAACTCAAGGAGCTCCAGCTGATGAGTCCCGTCTTCAGCCAGAATGAACGCGACAAGGCGGAAGACAAGGAGGCGACGATGTCCGAGACGGAAGATCCCTGGGTGGTGCCGCCCGTGTACGGCGCCCGGCACATCCTGGCGAGCCGTGATGATCTGGACAATGAAAAACTCTTCCTGGGTAAGCTCAATCTCCGGTTCCGCAACCGCGCGGCCGCCGGCTTGGGCGTGAGCGTGGTGAAGCGGAACCAGGAGGCGTTCGTGAACCGCGCCTGGGGCATGATCGACACCATCAATGCCTGGAACCAGCGGATCCGCGAGTATAACGAGGCCGTCAAGGCCAACGGCGCCTCCAGCAAGAAGGCGACCTCGCTGTCGAGCTTCAAGTTCCAGGATTACGCCCTCGGTCTCCAGGCCGATGCGGCCATCCGTGTCGCGAACGCCCAGAGCGCCGCCAAGGTGAACGCAGTGGACCTGGCCATGGACATGAAGGACCAGGCCTTGAGCGGCCTGTCCGTCCGCTCCTCCGTTTTCCAGCCGATTGTCAAGGCCTGCGGCATCAGCAAGGATGAGCTATATGTCATCTCCGACAGGAGCCAATGGGAGAAGAACTGGGACTTGGTCGCCCGGGTCTCCCAGGGCTTCAAGTTCATGTCCGGCGGCATTCCGTTCTTCGAAGGCGGCATCGATGAAAGGTACGGTTTCCTGCGTCCGATTTTCTATGCCGGCTATCCGGAGGATGTCAAACTGGAAAAGGATGAGGAAGGGAAGGTCAAACCGGTGACTGATTCCGATGATAAACTCATTCATTTCCGTTGCGATAACATGTCTGAGCACATGCCGGTGCGGTCGCACTTCATGGGGATAAAGGATTATCTGAATGTGATTGACTGGCTGAACGATGGGGATATCTGTCGTTTCCATGCCAATCATTCGTGGTGGTTCAATAGTCTTGATTCGATGATATCATGCCTGGATTGGGCAAAGAAAGACTATGCCAAACGATGGGGAGAAAACAGTGGGACGAAGCTTCATCAGATGTGTCTGCCTGTCAAGACGACGGTCTACGACGGGAGCAAACTGGTGGGATATGCCTTCTTTATGCTGGATAAGGATTATGAACCTTTCAGGAGCGATTATCCGAACGGTTTCTATTTTGCTTACCAGAATTATTCATTCTCCTACAAACTGTTCATTCTCCCGCAGGAAAAGTTTGAAAAGGTTGAGGAAGGCGCGGTTGAATATACCAAGAAAGGATGGACTTTAAGTGTGATAAAAGACCCGGAACAGGAGGGACGCTTCAAGCTGGAAACAGATTTTATTGCCTATAATACGGCGATTGACTTCAGTCCGGATGATACCGTGAACAGGGGTTTCAATCTTTGGGGTGTCAGAAACCACATGATCAAAGATTCAAACTACTATAAGTTGTGGAGTACCCTGATTGAAAAGGAAGGAGCTTCTACGGAAAAACTGATGCTGTTCAGGAAAGGTTCGTATGAGTTCTACTCGGGTAAGAGGAAATCGGGGACGGTTCGCCGTCTATGGCTTGAGTGGAGGGATTACGATAAGATCAATGTCATGGGTGATTTCTACACTCACAGCAAGAAAAAGGTTTGTGGAAGAACCTATTATTATGATACGCATAGTTTTTGGATCAGTATAAATGACGAATGTGTCATCCCGCAACCTAAAATCCCGAACGTTGTCTTAGTCGACATGCCCAAACTGATGGCAAAAGTCCAAGAATGGATGTCCGGTCTGGATTGGGTGGATGACATCTTCTGGAGTCCGAATTGCGCCAAACTGAAGAGCAGCTCCGTGAATGGCCTTCCGGAAGTGAAGGCGGACCAGGTGGGCAAGCTCAGCGAGAAGATCGATGACCTGAACGCTTTCCTGGATGAAGTCTATGAGGAAGCCGACAAGTTCAGAGCGCAATTGAAACCCATTCTTGACAAAGAGGAGCCGGCGAAATCCCAGGATGTGGAGAAAGCGGACGAGAAGCCGGTCGATGCCGACGAGGAGAACCGGAAACGTCTGCTGGAAATCACCCAGAAGTTCGCGGAAAGCGGCATGAGCCTGGATCTGAGCGAAAGCAACTTCGACGGAAAGTATCCCATCATGGCCTACCCGATCTTCCCCGATCCGACCTCCTTCTATCTGCGGGAGCTGTCGGAACGGTTCATCCTGCCTTCCGTGGACCAGCTCAAGCTGAATTCCATCTCCTGCTTCGTGACCAACCCCATCTTCGAGGAAGCGTTCCTCGCCGGCATGAACACGGAAATGGGCCGCGAACTCCTCTGGCGGGAGTATCCCACGGACGAGCGAGGCTCCTATTTCCGCAAGTTCTGGGATCAGGTGGAGCTGCCGAGCGATTTCTCGGATGGCTATTTCGATGTGAAGTACCTGCATAACTGGAAGAAGCGGCTCGGCGCCAACCACGAGGACGGAAAGGGCCAGCTGGTCGTGTTCATCATCAAGTCCGAACTCATGATGATGTATCCCCAGACCGGCATCACCCTGTCCATCCCGAAGAACGGCGTCCTGGACAACGTCCTCGCGCCCACGATGACCGGTTGGCTGGCCGACGACACCTACATGGCCGGCTTCGACATTTCGAAGCTGTCGACCACGGAGGGACTCTATCTCACTTTCACGGAAACGGACAAGTCGCAGCGATTCACCTGCTTGCCGCGGGACGGAGAAAATTATCCGGATTTGGCCGGCGACCTGAGCACTCAGTTCGCTGTCAAGCACAAGATCGACGGTACCGTCTGGGGCCATCAGGTCGACAAGGGGTATCTGGTGGTCAACGATCTCCATCTGGACGACGACGACGATGACGGATCGGGCAACCTGGCAGGGAACGGCTCCGGCATACATGTCGTCCCCAAACCCAACCAGGACTTGAACCTGCGGCAGGAACTCGACAAGGATATTCGGCCCGAACTTAAAAGATAAGACCGGTTATGTACAACAATCAGGATATATTGAAGAAACACACCGCCCTTACCGTCAGCCGTAAGGACGTGGATACCTCGTTCATTTTCTTCCCGGTCCGTCTGGAGACCCGCTTCGTGGCGGACTATCCCGTGGAGGACGTTTCGGAACCGGACAAGGTGCTGTATGCCTTCAAGGCGCTCTGGCACTATGTGGAGGCCATCCGGCATGGCAACTCTCCGACCGTGTTGCTGTCGCGCGCCACGACGCTGATGGAGCGCGTGGAAGGCCTCGACACGGTGTACCGGGAAGACCGGACCCGCCTGAAGGACCTCGCGGCGGCCGTCGTCAAGGCGACGGAGCCGACGGGCGAACTGGCCAAGGTGTGGGACCGGATCCGGATCCACATCCCCCGGCTCGCGACCCTGGACGTCGTCTCCGACAACGAGGCGACCGAGTTCCTCCGGAAGCTGGACCGTGTGGACCGGACCATCCGCCGGATGGTGGACAGGCCCGAATACAACGGCAAACTCCGGAGACAGGACACCTCCTCGTTCTCCGTCTCCGCCAAGTACAAGGTGGCCCGGAAGCACATGAAGTCGTGCCTGCCCATCCTGGAGCAGCTGCTGCCGGAGGATCCCGCGAAGTCCATCGTCAACCGGTTCTCCCACATCACGAAACGGCAGCTGGCCAAGTTCGACCGGGTGATGAAGTTCTTCGAGATCGGTCTCGAAAGGTTGAACGATACCTACGCGACCGTCCATCTGTCGGCCAAGAACCAGGCGCTGGTCCGGGAAATCGTCTTCGGTTCCAAGGACAGTCCCAAGAATACCCAGGGCCTGCTCGGCGATTTCCAGCAGTATGTGAAATACCGGGATCGCTATCTGGGCAATGTCTCGGAAAAATGCAAATCCCGCAAGCAGTCCCTGCATGACAAGATGGCGTCCAAGGTGGGACAGTATCATCATTATACCCTCTTCGCCGAGAAGATGATCCTCTGGAGTCTCCGGATGGGGACCACCAGGCGGGACATCGCCACGCCTTCCCGGGTCAAGATCTGGCGCGAACTCGCGTGCAACACCATCTTCAGCTACCATGAGGAACGGGAATGGCTCCTCCAGGTGCTTGCGACCTACAATGACTGGGAGGCGAACTACAGGGGCCGGGAGGAATTCAAAGGCAAGAATAACTGGGCCGATTTCGACCTGTACCACCGGATTTCACCGACCCGTCTGAACAAGAACAACCGCTTCATCCGCAACCGGAAACTCTGCTACCGGAAGAACGCGAAGTGCCTGCTCATCCGTGTCTATCCGGACGAGGTGGCCGTGACGCAGATGGCCCGGGGCCTTTCCGCCGAGGAAATCCTGTATGCCCGCCTGTTCTGGGTCAAATACTTCCACGCGAACAACGAGCTGGAAAGGGAAGCGGCCTGGAGATCCCTCTGCGACTATTATGCGCCGCCCCGCGCCGCCTTCATCGCCCGGAAGCAGTTCCCGAACAGGCTGGATGCCCTGAAGGCGTTCAAGGTGCCCGGGGATATGACGGAAACCATCAAGAAGAAAGGATACGCCTATCTGGACTGCTTCTTCCCGAACCTCGTCCCTGTTTCGGAAGGCGGCGATACGTTCCCCGTGCCGATCACCGAACTGATGCCGGACCGCTTCGTCGTCCAGGCGACGCTGGACAACGGGAACCAGAAGCCGTACACGATCGTCCAATACGGCCGGCTCATTCCCAAGAGCCTCCAGGTGGGTCTGGACCTGAACAATGCGCCGCAGGTGAAGACGGACGAGACCGGCCTGAAACTGGGCGGGAATCTCCGTTGGATGACGGATTACGCCGCGGCGGAGCGCATGGGCATGGCCATCACGATTCCGCTGGACTCTTACAAGTGGTTCCACATTACGCGCAAGCAGAAGGCCAATAATAAGCAAAAAGGGATCAAGTACCAGGGGACAGTGCCGAGAAAGTTCTTGTTCAAGTCCATCTACGTGACCGGCATGAAGGAGTTCGACATGGACAACGAGAAAGACAGCCGGACCTGCTCGAAACTCCTGCAGGATGTCTTCAACGCGCACCTCTATGGCGACGAAGGACTGGAACTGCTCAAGATCGGTACGCCGACCAACATCCTGGACGACAAGGACGACAACAGCACCTTCGACACCGGCCTGGAGGCGCAGGTCAAGGAATTCTACGCCAAGAGCATCGTCCCGCTCGAGAAATATGTGAACCGTGGCCGGAAGAATGGAGACGCCGACCTGCTCTCCCACCTGTTCGGCATCGCGCAGTCGGGTGCGCAACCCAAGGAGAATCCGTTCCTGAATACGGCGAACCGGGAGAATGCCGATATCCTCAAGCAGCGGGTGGTGAACAAAGCCTTCCTTTCGTTGACGGAAGAGCAGTACTTCTTCGACAACCAGCCCATCCTGAAGCTTCTGAACGGTCGTCTGAAGAACTTCTTCATCAACGACGTCTCTCCGGTAGGCGTGTTCCCGTCGTTCCGGATCGGCGACCAGCCCTATGGCATCGTCCCCGTGTGTGACTTCAAGAACATGAAATTCCGCAAGGGCGATCCGTTGTACCTGGTCCGCAACCTCATGCTGTACCTGGCGGACAAATGGAACGGCATCGCGAAGGACAAGGTGATTTCGGAGTCGAACATGTACCAGTCCAGGGCTTCGAGGATGACCACGGAAGAGCGTTATCTCCAGGCCGTGGGCGGCACCCCGTATTCGTCTTCGTTCTATGAGCGGCAGTGGGTCGAGGACCCCGAACTGCTGGACCCGGCCTTCTTCGATTTCCTGAACAAGGGAAGCCAGAAGCCGAACTCGGAAGCGAAGACGAAAGAAGAGAAGAAAGCCGAGAAGGAAGCCGCGAAGAAGAACGCCAACAAGGGGATCGGCAACGACCAGGAGGATCCGATGCACTCGATCCGCACCATCGTCGCGCAGCTTTACCCTTCGTTCTCCCAGGACGCCATGGTCAAGAAGTACTTCCCGTACCACGATCGGCTTTCCGTGAAGGATTCCGATACCACGCATCCGATCGAAGAGGACAGGATGGATTGGGGTGGCTTGCGGAAACAGATCCTGTCCCGGATTTCCGAATCGGACAAGAAGCTTTTCCGGGACGCTGACGAAATGAACCTGTATATCACGGGCACGTTCGACCTGTTCAACTACCGGCTGGATGCCTGGCTGACCGGCCTGCTTCACAAGCGCATCTATGACCGGATGCAAGTGAAGAAGAACCATAAGGTTTCCCTGGGCGCCTATGGCTGGGTCTTCAACCTGAAGGAAGACCGGAGCGAGCCGGCGTCCGACGAATTCATCGTCGCGCCGTCCATCAACCAGGCGATCACCGGCGCCGTCCTCCGCAGCAGCTTCAACCGCTCGGCGGAGGGGTCGACGCAGGACTACACCCTGAACGTGAACCTTTCCTCCTCCCGGGTCCGCCAGGCGCTCCGGATCATCGACGGCGTGCGGAACGGCCTTTCCGTGGGCGCCGTCCTGGGAAGCGACCTGGAGCGCGCCCTTCACGAGGAGCACAAGAAGTCCGGCCTGGAAATGGATTACTTCATCTATTTCCTGCGGCAGGCCTATCCGCTGGGCGGTTCCCCGACCGAGAGGATCAATGCCGAGACCAATGCGGGCGCCGACAAGGGATTCCGCGACGTGACCATCGACGTGCTGAACGGATCGTCCCTGCTCGATGACCTTCGCAAGCGGGTTTCCGATGAGCCGGATTCGCAGAAGATGCAGCTCACCAACCTGTATGGCTCGGGTAAGAAAACCACTTGGATGTGGTTGTCGGAGATTTTCCATCAGAGTGAGACAGATGTCCGTAACTCCATTGCCAGAGACGTCAATGCCAAGGTCGACAAACTCATCTACCTCATCCAGGAGATGGAGGACGCCTACGACGCCCTGGCCGACGTGATCACCTCCGAGAGTGTGTACAAGCTCACCCAGGGGAACCGCGAGGCCGTGGACGCCCTGATGAACAGCCTCCAGACGGGCCGGAATATTCCGGACCCGGAGGTGACGGAAATCCCGCTGAGCAGCGCCCACATCGAGCAGCGCGTGGTCGTCGCCCTGAATTCGCAGGCGACGGCCGATACGCCGGACTCCGTCATGCAGCAGGCCGAGCCTTGCCTGGACGAATGGATGGGCCGGATCCTGGGCTTCGACCGGCTGGCTTTCCCGAACGTCTCCGGCAATACCCTCACGTATGTCCCGCTCTCCGAGATCGGGATCACTCCCAGCGAGCTCGTGTACCTGAGCGGTGACTGGGACCGCTTCGCAAAGTTCCTGGAGGTCGCCCGCTGGTTCCAAGACCGGGGAATTGAGCCCGAGAAGCCCAAGAAGGGCGTCCCGTCCGACGGGTTGACGCGAAAGAATCTCGCGGATGTCGCGCAGGATCCTTCCATCATTCCGCTCGATGAGGCGGAATGGGCCGTCGACTCGATGCGGGAGATGCTCTCCAAGGCGCGGGAGCTGCGCCAGGACGACTTGATCGCGGCGACGGTATCTCCGGACGAAACGCTGGCGCGCCGGGCGCAGATGAACGCGCGGTACGACAGCGCGCGGGCTTATGTGGCCGAGATGGCCAAGACCATGTTCGACCTGGGTGCGCCGACCATCCTGGACCAGGATGGCAATGTCGTCCGGCGGGGCGGTTCGGCCGTCCGGCATTTCGAGGAGAATCCTTATCTGCCACTTCCCGACGAAACGGTCATGCAAATGTTCCGGCTGCTGTTCCAGTGCTTCCGGTGCGGCGTCCTGGATGCCATCTCCGGCGTGGATCCGCAGCTGCTCCTGCAGCATGTGGACCGCTTCGAGCGTCCGACCGAGTTCGCGGAGCTGCTGCAGCGCCAGGTGGAACTCGTCAAGCAGGTGGGTCACGTCTCCGAAGTCCTGACCGACAGGATGGCCAAGGCGGACGCCATCCGCAACGATAAGGTGGACCCCGACGGCGCGGAAGCCATCAAGCAGCTGTTGCTGAGCTCGTTCCGGATGATCTGCCCGTTCCGGGCCGATAATAATGCGGCCGTCAGTCCGGAAGTTTTCGAGAAGCAGAAGGACCCGAAATGGTTCGGAAATGTCGACCAGCTGGTCCTTGAGAGGACCTTGACCGACCTGTCCGACGTCCGGACGCAGATGAACGCCCTGCACCAGATCCGCATGTATGCCCAGTGGAACGGAACCGGCGCGTATGCGGAACCGACGGCGATGCAGATCGACACCGCCGAGGTAGACTATCGGGACTGGCTGGGGGCGGAGGCCTTGAGCGAGGCCCATGTCCATGACGCCAACGTGTATACGGTCCTGAATGCGTCCGAGTTCATGCGCAGGCATGAAACGGGCGGGAAGTTCCTGGACGTGGCCGGTCTGGTGGTCGACTTCTGGGTGGAGAAGATCCCGTACCGGCGCCAGACGGCGGCCATCGCCTTCGGCTATGACCAGCCGGATGCGGAGCCGCCGCAGGCCATCCTGGTGGGCGTCTCCACGCTCGGCGGCAAACACAACTGGTCCGAGCACCGGATGATCCGGACCATCCGGTCCGCCATGCACCAGGTCCAGAGCCGGGCGGTCGAGCCCGAACATCTCTATGCGGACAATTGGACTTCCTCCTTGTTCCCGGTCCTCCGCATCAATTACGATTCCATCATGAACAAACGATAGGAGAGGCAGACTATGCACAGTGCAAAAACGAATCCCGACAGCTTTTTCCGCAACTACCTTCAGAATTGCGAAAAGCTTGACTATGCCAAGAACATAGGCTCTTCCAATACCAGGCTTTCCGGCCATCTGGAGTCCCGGTCCCGCAAGATGAACCTCACCGAGGCGCTGCGGTTCCGGATCCATGATCCGCTGTGGATGCTCACGCGCCAGTGGCAGCTGGGTGAATTCCGGGGCAATGACGCGGGAACGGCCATGAGTGTCCGCTGCCGTGTCGCCTCCACGCCCATCTCCGGGTACAGGATCGGCAAATCCTCCTCCAATGTGACGGGATTGACGAATGACACGCCCATCGAGCCGATGGTGGAACAGATCAACCGGGTCATCACCCCGCTGGTGCGGGTCGAGTCTGCGGCCTATTTCTGCAAGCTGCTTTCCGGACTGCCCCAAAAAGTATACGATGCGCTCATTGAGCATTTGAAAAAGAACTATCCGCTCCAGAACTTGGCGGATACGGGCAGGGGCAGCTTGGAGCATGATGAGATCCGTTCCTTTTCCGATAGCCGGAACATCCGATTGCAGCGATTTGCGCGGGCTTTCTCCGCAAAGGCTTTTGATGGGTATGCGCTGTATCAAGATCTCGCGAAGTCGGTCCAGTTCAAGGGCGGAATTGACCTTCTCAAAGGTTATCTTCAATTGTATGCTAATGCCAGGTCCAAGTATTTGACTTGGTTCGCCAACCGGTATCTGCCCAAGTCCAATGGCGCGGCTTCTGCCTGGAACCAGCCGGAACTGGGCTACGACTTCGCCGCCGACAATTCCGTGGCGAAGTACCTGGCCGAGGACTATGTGGGCGGCCGCGTGTCCTGGTACAGCTTCGACGTGGATTCGATGAAGGACAGCAATGCTTCCTTGCAGAACCGGGACTACAAGCGGAAGAACGTGGACCGGGAGACGATCGACTCCCTCCCCGTGCTTGCTTCCTATCCCGGTGCGCCGAACAAGCGGCTCTGGCAATTTGAGAACCAGGACGTTTTCATGGGCAACTCCCGCGAGATGCAGTCCAAGGGCAACGTGGCCTTCATGCAGTTCGCCACGATGTACGGCAACGACTGGATGCTGTGTCCGCTGAAGACGGAGATCGGCAAGTATATCGAGGTGGAGAGCATCGAGGTGTACGATACCTTCGGAATCCGGAGCGACATCAGGCATCGGGCCGGCCTGAAGGACCAGGGGCCCACGACCTTCGGCCAGCGGTGGCAGATGTTCACCAACACGCCGGTCAAGGTGCAGGATTTCGACGCGCTGAAGGAGACGGCCCGGTTCAACTATGCCAATGGCCTGCTGTTCCCGCCGGCGCTGGTCCGGACGCTGGAAGGCGAATCGCTGGAAGAGGTCAGCCTCCTGCGGGACGAGATGGCCAACATGGTCTGGGGCGTCGAGACCCGGATCGAGGACGGCTGCGGCTCTTCGCTGGACGCCAAGCTGCTGGCTTCGGAAGTGGGTCAGTATCTCGAGGATGAGTACGACAAGACGGTGGAGAAGGTGAAGATGAGCGTGAAGAATGTCCAGGAGGGGGACAACGTGGTGACGGAAGTGGAATCCGGCTACAAGTCCGATTACAAGTACTCCCTGATGAACACCGTCCCGCTGAACTGGATTCCTTTCGTTCCCCAGCATCTGAACAGCGAGGAGGAGCGGGCGAAGTACAAAGGCTTCCAGGGCGGACGCGAGACCATCCTCCGTCGCGGCAAGATGCCCTATTTCTTCGACGGCGCATACCGGGCGGTCCGTCCGCTGAGTTCGATCCTCGAGGTGGTCAAGGACGAGACGAGGAAGAATCCGGACGGAAGTCCGATGGAAGTCCCGATGTTCATCAACGAGGAACAGGTCCAGGGCGTGGGGACGGTCATCCGGAAGAATTGCCAGCGGAGCCGCTGGCTGAAAGGACAGACCTTTACCTGGATGGGCTATTCCAAGGAGATCAAGCACACGCAGGGAGTCAGCGGACTCGAGTTCGACAACCTGCTGGAACCGACCAGATGAGAAGGCGGGACTTAAGTCCCGCCTTTTTTGTCATTTTTTGGGAACGGGCATTGTTTTTTCAAATCCGTTTCGTTATATTTGCAATGCAAAGGCCCAGCAAGCGGGCAATTGTCTCAGGAGCCAGTCAAGAGCTGACTTTTGGAGGATGCACCTGGAATTGCTACCTGGCGGGGTCGACTGCCAACCTACGGGATGGACCAACAGTTCGGCGCCAATTGATCCAAGTGAAGAGCTTGGAGCATAGGGGGGCAATTAAATAGATGGGGGCAAAAGTTATAGTTATTTGAAAATAGTGGAGGAAATTGTCAAGTTCCCTGGCGCGGCGAAAGCCCTGAGACACGTTACTTGAAAGGAGATCCGGCCGAGTCCCTCTCATTTGCAGTTTCTTTGCGTAACACGATGTTAACGTTTTGCTTCAAATGTGCGAGCGGCTCCTCGGTTTGCTAATCTGAGTAGAGGAGATACTCTGAGTCATATCATGGCAACACTACCACTTCTCGAGTTTTTCTAGCGAAAAACCGACTAAGGCTTGCATCAAAAGGGCATGACCGCGTATGGTCTAGACCGAACAAAGAGACGGGCAGAGATGCCTTGCGGTTTCTTAAGGGGCGCCTAAACCATCCTTCCAAGGATGGTGGTGGCGCCTCTGTCATATTTATATCTCTCGTGATTCCCTGCTTCCCCTACATCATTCCCAACGCCATCAGAACGGCGAGCGCGATGAGCGCGAGGCCGGCCAGGATGCATCCTGCGATGATCCAGGGCCGTTTCCGGTCCTTCGGGGCCTCCTTCGGGAAGGTGACCTTCCGGGAGTAGCCGTCCACGAGGAACGGATAGGATACGCCCTTGTATTCCAGGGAGCCGATCCAGAGGGGATTGTACAGCAGCCGGGTCCCTTGGGAGACGTAATTGAC
>JAEEGL017456211.1_pt1 | contig 19434 bp, 12 predicted proteins | sample 9134231 | NCBI WGS metagenome assembly JAEEGL01 (sample SAMN16246548, study PRJNA631951) | gut metagenome | biome: gut microbiome; feature: rumen; material: fiber-attached | host: Bos | place: Iran: Karaj | collected 2018-10
AACGGACCGGCGGCGCGGGGGCAGCTGCTCCTGCCGATCCACGATGAGCTCCTTCTGGAAACGCATCATGACACGGCACAGGAACTGGCCGAACTCGTTTCGGCCGAGATGCTCCTGGGGCAGCCGCTCCGTGTCCCGCTCAAAATCGACACCGAGTTTACCGAGACGTGGTAATCGGCCTTCGCTAAAAGGACGGCCTGACAAAGCGAGGCGCTTTGTCCGTTGGGCCGGGCATCGGGTCAGCCGGCGTGCCGGTCGTAGAATGTCTGCCCGTACGAAGCGCGGCGGATCTGTGCGGCCTCGCTCTGGTCTTTGGGCCGTTCAAACTGGAGTAGAATCACATCCGAGGCTTCGCGGACCGAAGCCGCGTTTTTGAGCGCCGGGGCAAGGGGCGAGTATTTCACGCTCAGCTCATACCACAGATAGTCAAGCTGCATGTACAAATCGCCGATCGAGGCCCCCTGCGACCGGGCGAAATCGTAAAGCGCCTGTTTTCGGGACCAGAACGTCCACTGCGCGATCCCGTATCCGGCCGAGTCATGAACGAAATTGGTATATGTTCCGTTATCGACGGCGGCGGTGTATTCGTCGTCGGACATTCCCAGAGAACGCTCGTACGAGTTCTGGAGATTGTTCGCGCGGAACCCTCCCGACTCGGCGTTCAGATTCCCCATCAGCCCGGCAACGCCGTAGGCGTTCCCGATCTTCTGATAGAGGTAGTCCCAGACGACCTGTTCGGCGTTCTCGACCGGAGTCGGAACCGGAACGTCGCTCGGGATATTGGCTTTGTCCGGATCGGGAGTGACCCCGATATTCTGAAAGACGTTCGCGCCTTCCGATGCGTAGAAACCGACCATTCCTCCCGAGAGGCGCGTGTCTTTGGCTCCGATCACCAAGTCGCCGACCCCGCAGGCAACCTGGCCGCCGACGACTTGTGCCCAGACGGTGTAGGTTCTGTTGTAGGCGAGGGTGTTTGCCTTGTTCGCCAGGAGGGTCATCTGCCCCCCCTCGCTGATGTAGTAGAGCGAGACCGCTCCGGTCGTGAACTCGGCGTAATACCGCGCGCCGGACTCCTGAACCGCCAGCTCGATCCCCGCCGCACTGCTCACCGTCGGGTCGGTTGAACGGTAATCGGCGATGACCAGCAGATCGTCCGGAAAGGCGCCGTAGTCGCAGACCGCTTCCAGCGCGCCGGTCCGCGCGTCGACGGTGAGCGAACCGCTGCGGGCGGTCACCTTCGAAATCTTCTCGCCGAAAAGAAGCCAGTTTTCGATATTCGAAGGATAGATTTCATAGGAGACAATCGGCTCGTCGAGCGGAACGCCGTTTTCGACGAACTGGGCGTAGACATAGACATCGCCGATCCGGCTCGTCGGCGCACCGGCGGGATCGGGATTGTTCTCGACCTTGATGCTGCTGAAGAGGTTTACTCCGGCCGAAGCGCTGAAACCGACCATCCCTCCCGAAAGGCGCGAGTCGGCGGCCGAAATGAGGGTTTCCTCTCCGATGCCGAACGAAACGGTTCCGTCAGAGACCTGTCCCCAGACGGTGTAGGTTTCGTTCAGAGCGAAGGAGCAGAAGGCGCCGTCCAGAAGAGTCATCTGCCCGTTATTTCCGATGTGGTAAAGGCAGACGCGGTCCGGCTGCATTTCGGCGTAATAACGGCTTCCTGACTCCTGAACCGCCAGTTCGAGCCCCGCCTTGAACTCCGAAGCGGTATCGGTCGTTTTGAAGTCGGCGGTGACGCGCAGACTATCGGCGAAACCTTCGTAGTCGCAGACCGCCTCGAGTTCGCCGGTTCGCGCGTCGAGGGTGAGTGTGCCGTTGCGCGGGGTGATCTTCGAAACCCTGTCGCCGAAGAGAAGCCAGTTTTCGGTATTCGAGGGATAGATCTCGTATGATTTGGCGCTTTCGGGGAGCGCCTCGTTCGTCCGGAACCAGTAGGAGGAGAGGAGGGCGTAGTCGCCGGGCCCGACGAATCCGTCTCCGTCGATGTCGGAGGCGGGGTTCCAGTTTTCCGTGCCGTCTGCGCTGAACCAGGCGAAACTCATGTAGGAGAGTTCCGACGGTCCGATGAATCCGTCCCCGTCGACGTCGATCGGCGATGAAATGCAGACGTCCCCGACGCGCTGTCCCGCCGGCGCGGCTTCGGTCGGTTCGGGGAGCCCGGCGGCGTTCAGCCCGGCGGTGACCGCCAGGAGCTGCCGCTCTTCAAGCGTTTCAAATCGTAAGGCCCGTTTCTTCATCGGTATCTCCCTCTCGCGCTTCGGCCGCATCGGCGGCCGGAGGAGTTGTTTCTGACGGCATCCCTATGAAAAATTACCGCGCGGAAAAGCGCGTCCCTTTAAGGAAAAATCCCAGCACCGTAAATATTATACGTTATTTGCCCGGAAAAGACAGGTGTTTCGGAAGCGGAACCGGTCTTTCGGACGGAAAAAGCACGGCAGTCCGGTCCGTTCAGCCTGTTTGCGCGTGCCGGGACCGTCCGTCTTGTTTCCCTCCGGTGTAAATTTCCTCCGGATGGGGTGCGGAACGCAATTCAACCCGCCCTGCCGGGATTGGAACTTCTACCGTCTGGTTTTCTGTTCGCAGCAGGCGGAATTGTTTTTGGCGTTCGTCTCACCCGGCACGCCGGTAATCTGCCAGCCGATGTAGAGGTCCCTGTTCATCGGGAGTTTGTCGGCGGGGATCCGGTCGATGGTGAGCGTGACCGTACTGCCGGGGTAGACCGAAGTCGAGACTCTCTCCTCTTTCAAAAGGATTTTCCGGGATTCGGGGAAAGAGCGGTCTTCCGAGCCGTAAACCTTCACTGTGTAGCTTCCGGTGACCGCGCCGGTTCCGATGTTTTTAATCGGCCCGGTTTTGAGCGTGAACCCGTTCCCTCCTTTCGAAACCGACCCGCCGTTTTTCGCTTCCAGGTCAGGAGTGCCGGCGATTTTCAGGCGGCTGGGACAGTAGGCGGTATTGTTTTTCGTCTCGGTCTCCCCCCGGACGCCGGAGACGATCCAGCCGATATAGTAGTCCTTTGCATCGGGGAGTTTTCTGATCGGGATGTTATCGATTCTGATCACGGCCGACTGCCCGGGGTTGAGAGAAGAGTACGAGCGGTACGACGTCAGGAGAAAATCGGTGCCCGGTGAGATCTGTGTGTCGGCTGATGCGTAGACATCGATCGTATACGGACTCTCGGCGCGGCGCGATCCGATATTTTTGACCGTTCCGGTGACGAGCGAGATTTCGTCTTTTCCCCCTGTAATCGAGCCGCCGTTTTCCGCTTCCAGATCGGCCGAGGCGGTAATTTTAACCCGGTCCGGAATCACCGCGGCGTTGTTCCCGGTGTTCAGCTCCCCCTTCACGTCGCGGATGACCCAGATGATGTAATACCATCGGTCGGGAACGAGCCCCGTGGCCGGAATGTCCCTGATTTCAAACGAGCCGGTCTGTCCCGGGGAAATCGACGCGTAGATTTTCTCTTCCTTCAGGAGCGTGTTGCGGTTTTCGCTGACCGTCATGTCGGTTGATGCGTAGATCCGGATCGTGACCGGCGACGGGATGCTGCCGGCACCGATGTTCCGGATCGGGCCGGTCGAAAGGGTGAACCGGCCGTTTTGCATCGCGACCTTGCTGTGCCGTCCGTCCGCCTCAAGGTCGGGACGGCGGGGAATTTCGACCGCATAGGCGTGCCGGGCGGTGTTGTTCCCTGTATTCTTTTCATCGGGGACGTCGGCAATACTCCAGCTGATGTAATACCGCTCTCCCTGCTTCAGCTGGTCGAGCGGAATATCATCGATCGTGACGCTTCTTATGTTTCCCGACATGAGGGACGACGCGACGCTATAGGTCGTCAGAAGAGTTCGGGAGTGACTCAGCGGGTCAGGGAACTCGGAGGCGTAGACCCTGATCTTGTACTCCCACGCGTTTCCCGTTCCGATGTTTTCGATAGGTCCGGTCGTGAGAGTGAGCCGGTCCCCGTCGACCGAGACGCTCCCGCCGTCGCTCGCTTCCAGGTCGGGAATGTTCCGCATTTCCGGCCGGGCGGTCAGCGGCGCGCCGGAGATCTCTTTGAGCGTGTCAGCCAGTTCTTTCGCGGCGGTCGGCTGTACCGGGGCCGGGTTTTGAGGAAGGACAATGGTGTAGCCGCTCGCTGCCGCATCGGCGAGCGTCAGCGTCTCGGCGGCGAAGACCGCCGCGGAGCCCGTTCCGGTCAAAAAGGCCAGGAAAGAGGCAATAAGCGCCGGAAGGGGAAGAGCGCGTAATTTCGGGTAAGATTTCATTCGGGATGCCTCTAGGTTCTGGGGGTGCGCAAAACAGACCGGCCCGCCCGCACGGCGGAGAGCAACTCGCCGGAAAGATACCAGACCGCCTGAAAGAAGTCGATCATTCCGGTACCCGGGGACGGGGAACATTCCGCGCTGAAGGGATCCGCTCCGCAAATCCTACTCGAACAGCCCGGCGTTTTCCTTTCGGAACCGCTCGGTGTTTTCGGTCAGCTTTTGCTGATATTCCGGGAAGTTCTCTTCGGTGACGATGTATTCGCCCGTTGCGAACCAGCCGACCATCAGGTCGGTAATTTCCGGGCGGTAGTGCTTGATGTCGCGGTAATTGTCAAGGTCGGCGGTGATCTCGGCGGATTGGAAGTCAAAAACGGCCGCTCCGTGCCGAAGGGCAGACCGGACAAAATATTCCCTTGCCCGAAGGTAGATATCAAAATAGCCGGCGCGCTGCGTATCACACCAGAAGAGGCTGGAATAGGGAGGGAAGAAAAAGACGTGTTCCCCGTTTTCAAAATTGAAATGACTGAAATACTCGTCAATGTGCGCGGTCATCCGCTCGTAGAGACCGGCGGTTTCGAGCGCCGGCACCCTGCCGATTTTTTTCCGGTATCGGCCGATGACCTCCTCTTTTCCCCGGTAGTTGTAGCGGTACTCCCAGTCTCCGAGCCGGTCGATACTCCGGGAATACGAGATCCTTTCCGGAAGTTTTACCCCCAGACGGTCACAGAGAAGCAGTCCCAGGTCGACCGGAATGTAGCGGAACCAGACCTCGTAGCTCAGCAGATACCGGAGGTGTGAAAGAATGTCTCTTTTCAGAAGATAGCGCGGAAGACGGCTCTCCTCGGACGGGTTCCCGAAGAAGCCCAGGTCGACGCAGATGTAATACCGGCCGGAACGGCCCGAGTCATAGGCGAGGCTGACCAGTTCGTTGATTTCCGTCGGACGGACTCCTCCCAGCCCGATGTGAAGCGGTTCGGCGCGGAGCTCTTTTCGGATCAGGTTCATGTCGAAGTTTCGCGTCATCGACGAACCGATCAGAAGGGTGTCGTACCGGTAGTTTTTGACGAGCCCGCCGCTGACGAACCGTTCCTGCAATGTGTAGGTGTTGTCCCGAACCCGGAATTGGAAGAACGGATCGATGAGATATGCCGCCGCCGCGAAAAACAGAAGCCCCGCGGCTTGAACCGCGAAAAAGGAGAGAATCCATTTTTTTGCGCTGTTCACTGTTCCCTCCTTTCAGAAATTAAAGTAGATGAATACCGACTGACGCGTCAGACAGAGGAACGCCAGGAAGAAGAGGACCGATGAGACGGCAAGGGTTTGGGGTGTCGCCGTGAACCGGTCCAAAAGGACCGCACTGTTCCGGCAGCAGAATACGGCCGCCGTGAGGAGAACGAGATAGAGGGCGATATACGCAATATCGATGGCTGTTGGGAAGTTTAGCTGGCCTGCCTGACCGGCGACGGCATTGAGCTGGGCGAGTCCGACGTTTCCCAGCGCGGCCATTCCCTTATAGACTTCCGCCGCCTGCGTGAAACTCTCGGCCCGGAAAAGAACCCAGAGGGCGTTGACGATAAGGAACGTGAGGAAGATGCGCAGAGGCCGAAGCGCGGTCAGAAACCGGTTTCCTTCCGCCGGTCTGTTCAGGCCCAGGATTCTTTCGAGCGTGACGAGGACGCCGTGCAGGGTTCCCCACAGGACAAAGGTCCACGCCGCGCCGTGCCAGAGCCCGCTGACGAAGAAGGTCAGGAGAAGGTTTGCACAGGTGCGGGGGAGCCCCTTGCGGTTCCCGCCCAGAGGACGGTAGATGTATGTGCTCAGCGCGCGTCCGAGCGTGATGTGCCACGTCCGCCAGAACTGACTGATACTCTCGGACCGGTAGGGAGAAAGGAAGTTAAACGGGATGCTGATGTTGAACATCTTCCCCAGGCCGACCGACATGTCCGAGTAGCCGGAAAAGTCGAAATAGATCTGAAGTGTGTAGCTGAGCGAAGTCGCCCACCCGGCGGCAAGGCCCAGGCCGGTCATCCCGAATCCGTTGTCGGCGAAACAGGCGAGCGTGTCGGCAAGCGCCGCCTTCTTGAAAAGGCCGATCGAAAACATGTAGATCCCCGCCGCGAAGTTTTCCGGATTGAAGCGGCGGCGTGTTTCGTCCTTGAACTGCGGGATCATCTCGCTGTAAAGGACGATCGGGCCGGCGACCAGCTGCGGGAAGAATGTCACAAAAAGGGAGTAGTCGCGCAGGCGTTCGACCTTTTCCTCCCGCCGGTAGACCGAAACGAGGAACGAGAGCTGCTGGAACGTGAAGAAGCTGATTCCAAGCGGAAGGAGGATGTGCTTCAGTGCGAAATCGGTGCCGAAGACGGAGTTGATGTTTTCAACGAAAAAGTCATAGTATTTGAAATAGCCGAGAAGCCCGACGTTGAACAGAACGCCGAGCGTCAGGAGCAGTTTCGTAATTTTTCCCCGCGTTTTCTGAATCCATTGTGCGGCAGTGTAGTTGACCGCAATCGAGGCGATAATCAGGCCGAGATAGCTGACGTTGAAATAGGCGTAGAAAAAGAGGGACGCCGCAATCAGGAAAAGCCGCTGAAAGAGACTCTTTTTATAATGCGACAGAATATAGTACCCGCAGAGCACCGCGGGCAGAAAGAGCAGAATGAACACATAGGACGAGAATACCATCTCTTCTCCGGCTGATAGGCGTACTCCCCCGCATCGGGGGAACGGCTGATGCCTCAATTATAGCCGAGAGCCTCTCCAGCGCAAGCGTTTTCGGCCGGCAGGGGAAGTCAGAGCGGTTTTGAAAAAAAGACTCAGCCCGGAAAGAAGAGGGGTCCTTCCGGGAGAGAACCCGCACCGGGCACAGCGTGAAACAGGTAGCGGCGCTCCGTTTTCAGGCGAACTGATACCCTTTTCCGCCCTCGCCGCACGGATCGAAAATGGTGTGCAGATCGTTTCCCTCTTCGAGGTTGATTCCGAAATTGTGCAGGATCTTGTGCGCGGCGTAGCGCGTTTTGTTGACCCGTTTGGCCAGCGTGCGGACCGACCAGCGGGCGGATCCCTTCGGTTTTTCGTTGAGAAGGACGTGGATGATTTCGTCGACATCGGACTGGGTGATCAGAACCGGACGGCCCGAACGGGGCGCGTCTTTCAGAATTCCCTCGATTCCCCCGAGGGCGAACCGCTTCTTCCAGCGGGTGACCTTCTGGCCCGAAACACCGAGCTTTTCGGCGGTCTCCTTGTTCCGTTTCCCCTTGTCGGCGAGAAGGATGATCTTTGCCCTGAGGATCTGGCGATGTTCGGAACGGGGATTGCGGACAATTTTGTTCAGCGCGCTCCTGTCCGGGTCGGACAGTACGACGGCCTGTGTCTTCATCATGGAATCTTCTCCGTGATTTGTGTTCCGTTCCGTCGGTCCCGGGCGGAAGGGCAAACCCCCTTCTGTGTTTAGCCGGGGAGGAACGGAGGGAAACCGGCGCGCCCGTTCGGGACGGACCATGCCGCGTTACACCGATTTCAGTGAAAAATCATTTAAAACTCCCGATGACACCATTGCGGCAGCCCGATGAATACAGGTCGGAACGTTCGGAAAACATTCTTCACGATCGACGGTAAAATCAGTTCCTTTTGGGAATCTGTCATGTCACAGATTGGCGGAGTGCGGGCCGCCCATGGAAGTAACAACGTGTCATGGCAGTACTTTACCCGCCGGACCGGTGTGCGGCAACATAGAAAAAACGACAAAATTATAAAAGATTATTATAAAATTTCGACATGCGCACCCTGTCTGGAGCATTTACAGGACGGGCCGCCGTGACAATCAGAAGTATTATTCGGAAACGGAGGCTTTCAGGGCTCTTCGGCGGAGTTGTCCCAGGCGATTGCGCCGGAACGCTTGTTCCGGCGGCGGTACTGCTGGGGGGTCATTCCCTTTTCCTTCTTGAACATATAGCAGAAATAGTGGTCGTTCGAGAAACCGGAAAGTTCGGCAATCCGGTGGTTCGTAAGGTTTGAAGTGACCAGAAGCCATGCGGCATGACGGATCTTGGTCAGCAGAATCTCCCGTTCCGGAGTATGTCCGAGCGATTCCTTAAAGTAACGTTCGAGGGTCCGGCTCGTCAGATTGACTTCGTTGAGAACATCCGTCACACGGATTCCCGTCGTCGCGAACCCGCGGATAAAGTGCAGCGCGCGGTTCACATCGGGGTTCTTGAGCGCGTAAATGTCGGTCGACTCGCGTGTGACGACACTGACCGGCAGGAGCCCCTTTTCATAGCCGGCACTGTCTTTGCCGTTCATCTTCATATCGAGAAGGCGCGCCGCCTCGTAGCCGACCTCATGGGCGTTCTGGTCGATGCTCGAAAGGGTCGGCGAAAGGATGTCGCAAAGAAGGGTGTCATTGTTGACCCCCAGAACGGCGATCTCTTCGGGAATGCGGTATCCCAGTTCGTTGCACACGTTGATCAGGTGGGCCGCCTGATGGTCGTTCGCGGTGAAGACGGCGATCGGTTTCGGGAGCTTCTCGAGCCACGCGCGGAGACCGGGTTTGTATTTCTCGTTCCAAAGGGGGTACCAGGTCGGGTCTTTCCGTGCGAATTTGTCGATGAACAGATAGGGGGAGAAACCGCGCGCGATCGCCTCTTCCTTGAAGTGGCGTTCCCGTTCGATGATCCAGCGGGTCTGGCCGATTGAAAAGAAGCCGACATTTTCGAAACAGTGTTCCTCGAAATGGTCGAGCGCCATTCGGACGATAGCCCTCTCGTCGCAAAAGACCTCGGTCTTGACATAACTGTACAATTCGACCACGGGGCATTTGATTCGCCGGATGATGTCGTGAGTCCGTCTGTCGGGTGTTCGGGCGATGATACCGTCGCCGCGCCATTGTTTCAGTGTTTCCGGCGTTTCGGTCAGACCGCGGGGAACGACGGTGAAGTTCCATTCGTTCCGCTCGTGCGCGTAACGCGAGGCGCCGGTCAGCAGATCGCGCCCGTAACTGGTCGAGGTTTCGATCAGAAAGAGAACGCGCTTTTTCCGAAACTTCGGCTCGGAGGTTTCCGGCGGTTTCGAAAGGGATCTTCTGGGCGGCTGCGGCATGGAGCGTCGAAAGGGAAGGGGTGCGGCACGGGTACGAAAAAAGCCCTCTGATCGAGGGCTTTTTTCGAGGCTTCGGGCATAATTGTGGGTAGAAAAATGCCTTCTGCCGGTAACAGCGTTTAATATTGAAAAGCCATCTGGGCTCCTTTATAGTATTGGTAGAGAAAAAACAACCACAAGGAGACCCAAGATGGCTTCAGATAATACTTTATGCAAAAAACTGCTCAATGTCAAGGACACCGTCGTTGAAGGATACGATTTTTATTACGATTCAGATGGCGTTCAACATATTCGAATCCAAGTCAGGCCATATGCAAAGCATGAAAACGATTGTCCGTTCTGCCATCGCTCATGCCCCGGATATGACCAACCGACCAATTCGACACGCTTATGGCGCGCCCCTGACTGGGGGGCTGTCCTGGTCGAAGTCGAAGCTTCCACTCATAGAATCAACTGTCCTGAGCACGGTATCGTAACCGCAGATGTCCCCTGGGCTTACCACGGCAGCCATTTTACCAAGGATTTCGATATAATGGTCGGCTGGCTCGCCGTTTATCTCCCTCGAAGTGTCATCTCAGAGTTTATGAGAATCGACTGGGAAACCGTCGGAAGATGCGTTTCCAGAGCCCTCAATGTCATCGAACCAGAACGAACCCAACGGCTCGACGGCCTGGTCCATATCGGAATTGATGAAACAAGTTACAGGAAGGGGCACAAATATATCACCGTCATTGTGAACCACGATACCAACACCGTCGTTTGGGCCGCGCAGGGACATGGAAAAGCCGTTCTCCAGACTTTTTACCGCCAGCTCTCGCCGGAGCAGTTATCGAGCATCAAGATTGTCACGGGAGATGGGGCAAAATGGATCACCGAATGCGTCGATGAGTTCACTCCCCATTGCGAGCGATGCGTTGACCAATTCCATGTCGTTGAATGGGCCATGGATGCCCTTGATGAAGTCCGCCGTGAAATATGGCGGGTGGCTTATGATGAAGCAAACCGACTTGCGAATGAACATCCAAGGGGCCCAGGAAGACCAAAAAGCGGCGACAAACAAACCGCAGAAATAGCGACCGCCAAGAATAAAGCCGAGCAGATTAAAAATTCAGCCTACACCTTAGGAAAGGCACCTGAACATCTCACCAAAAGACAACAAATCAAACTTGAAATGATCGCTCTTGAACATCCAATGTTATATCGAGCCTACCGGCTCAAGGAACAGTTACGGCTTCTGCTAAAAATTCGTGATCCGAAAGAAGCAGATGCCGAACTGAAAAGTTGGCTATGGAAGGCAAGTCATAGCAGGATACCTGCAATATACTCTCTTCAAGAAAAAATTCGGCGGCATAAGGAGCATATCCTCAACACTATTCGTTCGGGAATGAGCAACGCCAGAGTCGAGGCTATCAACAACAAGATTAAGCTTATTGTCCGTAAAGCCTACGGCTTTCGGAATATACAAAATATGCTCGATCTGGTCTACCTTGTATGTTCTAATTTACACATCCCTCTACCGAACAGGAAGAAAATCCCTGTTCCTACGGCATGATAGAGGAATCAATGAGTGAAAACACCCACAGTTATGCCCGAAGAGCCCTTTTTTCATTCGGAACGGGTCAGTTGAGTTTGAAGTTGAAGACGTCGAGCGCCAGGCGGATGAACCGCTGGAGGATGGTCTGCGGCGCGACTTTCACTTTCGCCTTGCCGGTCATCCCGACTTTAATCAGATCGTCGTTGTTTTCAAGATCGACGCGCACGCGGAACGATGGTGACTGCGGAACTTCGAGCCCCCCCTGTTCGGACGTCGTCGGGACGGCGCCGCCTCCCTTGGTCGAGAGCTGGATCGGCACGCTTTCCATCTTGTGGTGTTCGATGTCGATCGTCTGGTCGACCCGGCTGGTGAGCGTGTTTCCCGGAAGCTCTTCGAGTTTTATCTTGACCGTCTGGTCTTTCTGAATGAAGTTGATCTTCGACTGGTCGACGACCAGCACCGCTTCGAGCTGTTTCGGGTCGCCGATCGAACAGAAGTGCACCCCCGGCTCCAAAAAGACGCCCATGTTTTCGGGACGCAGAGGTGTCCCGTGCCAGGAGGGCAGGTTCGACGAGAAGGCATCCCCCTTTTCGGCCTGCTCAATACGCCATTCGGGCGAAACGACGACGCCGTCGACCGGAGCGGTCAGCGTCAGCTGGCTCCATTCCTTTTCCCGGGCGGCGATCATCATCGAAAGCGCCTTCATCCGTTCGGAGAGCTCCTGCCGCTGGGCGGCGGCGCGCGAGTCTTCGATCAGATTGGCGTAGGTTTCGAACTGCATCTGCGTTTCGCGGTATTCGCCGCGCAGGCGGATCAGGTCCTGTTCGAGCACCGGGTTGCGCAGTTCGGCGAGTTTGTCCCCCTTCTTGACGAACTGCCCTTCGGCAACGTCGACCGAAACGAGCTCGCCCCCTGTTTTCGGGATGAGGACGTTGCCGGCGATCGTCGCTTCGCTCCGCAGGTCGATGACGCACGGCGCGTAGACCGAGTAGGGGAACGGCACAAAGATCAAAAACGCGACGATCAGCAGCAGGCCGGTCAGCGAGAGGTAGAAGTTCAGCTTTTTCACGCGGTATATCCTTCCAGGAACCCAGAAAAACTTTCCGATCTTCCATAGCGGCATGCCGACCAGGCCGAAGAGGGACATCGCCCCGATCATCTGCCCGACGATCTTTAAGCCGTAGGAATCGAAGAATTTGTAAACGAAGAAAAGAATCGACGCCATCACGACCCAACGGTACATGACCGCGCCGATCGTGTAGAGGGCGAAGAGGAACTGGTTCCGCTGCGGGAGGAACGGATTTTCCTGCTCTTCCATTCCCAGGAACCAGTGCGACGATTTCGAGGCGAGAATCTGCGTCGCTTTCTGGCGCAGGTTCGGGATCTCCAAAATGTCGGAAAGAATGTAGTACCCGTCGTAGCGCAGAAGCGGGTTGATGTTGAAGATGATCGTCGAGACCGACGAAATGAACATCACGTTGAGCGCCAGGTAGTGCACCAACCCCTCGTTCGTGTTCCACCAGATAAAGGTGGCGATGGACGCCAGGACGCACTCGACGAACATTCCCGCCAGACCGATTGCCGCGCGGTGCCATTTGTTCGGCAGCATCCACGAGTCGGAGACGTTGCAGTACAGACACGGGGTCAGGACGAGGATCATGATCCCGATTTCGTGGCATTCTCCGCCGAAATACTTGCACGAAAGGCCGTGCCCGAACTCGTGTATCACCTTGGTGCACCCCAGTGTGATCGTCAGCAGGAAGATGTTTTTCAGCCCGAAGAACTGATGGAAGTTCGGCAGCTTCGCGCGGAAGGTGTCGAACTCCATGATCACGAGCGACAGGGCCGAAAACATCAGAACGAAGCAGAAAAAGAGGGTGACCGGATGGAAGCACCAGCGGACCCACGGCAGCATGGCGTCGAGAATCCTGTTCGGGTCGAACCCCTTGAACCGGATGCAGAGAATGTTCGAACAGGCCTGGATAATTTCCTGCCGGCGGCGCTTGTTCCGCCGTTTTAAGAGCTCGTGCCCCTGGTTCGGCACGGCCGCGACAATCAGGTTGCTCTGGTGAAGCTGGCCGATGAAACTCTGAAGTTCATCCAGGGTGATCTTCTGCGGCGGAAACTCGGCCTCGAAATTGTCTTTGATGGTGTCCAGACTCCGCGTACCGTCCAACTGGTTCAGGATGTAGTATTCTTCGTCCTGAAACCGGAAGTATTTCAGGCCGATCGGATCCTTGACGATCCAGTACGATCGGCCGAGATACTGTTCTCTTTTGGCGGTCAAGTCGGCCCGGGCGTAAAAACCGAGGATCCGCTCGGAACTGGAGACCAGACTGTCGGCAAGTGTGACCATGGAATATTATTCGAACCTGTCGGTTGGGTTAATCCTGAACGTCGGCGAACTCGGCGGGATCAGCGTCTTTGTCTTTGTGAACAATCAGGTTGACGCGCATCCCGGGGATCAGAACCCAGTTGTCGTCGATCTTGACGTTCTTGACCGCGGCGTAGGCGACGAAGCGGTTCATCATCAGGATCGGGCGGGCGTAGGTGATGACCCCTTCCATCTTCTGCGGTTCGGCGACTCCCGCTTTGGTGACGTAGACCGTGACGGCTTTCCCCTGGATCATCGCGGGGGAAACCTGTTCGCTGTCGAAGTTGGCGGTGATGTTGATTTTGTCCAGGCGGAGGACGTGAAGGACGGTGTCCCCTTCACGGAGCCATTCCCCCTTGTTCTTGAAGATGTCGTCGACCTGGCCGCTCAGCGGCGCGCGGATCAGGCGCTCTTCCAGGTCGGCATCGGCGATGGCGATCGCCGCCTCTTTGACATCGACGGCCAGGGCCGCGACTTCGAGATCGTATTTCGCCTTGTCTTCGGATTTCATGCCGCGGTACCATTCGAACCGCTTCTGCCAGACTTCGTCTTCCGAAACGGAGTTCGGCACCCGCTTGTTGGCGTTGACGGCGCGTTTGTATTCCATCAGCGCAACGTTTTTGCTCGCTTCGGCCACTTCGACTTCGAGCTGTTTGCCCGCCTCTTTCTTGGCGACTTCCAGCTCCCGTTCGGCGGCGGTGCGCCGGGCGTGGGCGGCCTGATTGAACTGAACGCCGAGGATTTCCCCCTCTTCAACCTGCATTCCGCGGTGCATCGGAATCATGACCGGGTTTCCGTCATCGTCGAAGAGCGCCTCACCGTTTTCTCCGTACTTCTGCCGGCCCAGGAGAATCAGTTTCCCCTGCGTGTTGGCGCTGACGGTCGCCTCGTAACCTTCCCCTTTCGGGATCTCGGTCAGCGCGCTTTTGGCCAGGACGTCGTTCTCGCCGAGTTCGACCCCTTCGGGAAGGGGGAGGGTTTCGAGCTCGGGCATCGGCATGCGGTCGCGCGGTACATTCAGCTGAATGTTGAGCCGCTGCGTCGGACGCTGTCCGGGCGGGGGAAGGGGACGGTTGGAAGGGGCGGCGCCGCGGTCGCCGCCGGGGGCGCGCCCCGTCCGGTCGAGCCGGCCGATATCCAGGTTCATTCCGTCCGCCGCTTCGGGGGGAAGGTCTTCTGCGGGCGGGACAGAGTCAAGCTGTTCTTCCGAAACCGGCGCGGCCGGCGCCTGGTCGGGAGTCTGCGGAAAGAGCGACATTTCGGGCAGATCGCCGAGCGCGGGGGTGAGGGAGAATGTCAGCGCCAGAAGAAAGAGCCCGGCGGCGGCCGAATACGCCGCCGCGGTTCGCTTTGATTTCAAACTCATCGTAATTGACTCCTCAATGAAGAATCGGTTCAGCTGAGAACCGTTATTGCCTTGCTGTCTTTTTGTGTTTCTCTTTTTGAATGTTCGGGTCACTTGAACCAGAAGAAAACCGTCCGCTGCAGATAGGCGATCGCTTCGTTGAAAATGACGTAGCCCAGCGCGCGTTTGCCGCAGTAGATCTTGGCGCGGACCGCCGCGCCGGCGCGTTTCGATTCGGGGAGGGCTTCCGGATCGTCGATCTTCGCCTTCATCTCGACGACGGTTCCCTCATCGCCCTTGTTTCCGGCGCGGTCGTGTATCTCGTAGACCTTCCCCTTGAACTTTTTCGTCGAATCGACCGTCATGACGAAGGTGACGTCGAGTTCGGCGTTCGGGTCTTCGGCCTTGAGCTTTTTGAGGTATTCCGAGACATGTCCCATCTTCTTTTCAGGCATGTCGAGCTCGAGAATCAGGTTCCCTTCAGGCTGGGCGACTTCCAGGAGACATTGGCCTTTCTGAACCGGACGGCTTCGGAGCCGGTCAGTCAGGTCGAACGTCATCACGGTGCCGGTGATCGGCGAACGGACTTCCATGTCTTTGTACCGTTCCCAGAGAATCTCTTCCTGAACTTTCAGTGCGTTCTGCCGGACTTCCAGGCGGGATATCTCGCCCTGAATCTGAACGTCGTCCCCTTCGCGCCCCTTGTCGCCGGTCGTTTTGTACGCCATTTCGGTGGCGGAGGCGATCTGTTTTGTGACTTCGGCCAGATCGCCTTCGACCTTTTTCGTTTCGGCTTCCAGCTCGTTGTTTGTCATACGGAGAAGGACTTCTCCCTCTTCGACCTGCTGGCCGTGATGAACGAGAACCTCGTCGACTTTGCCGTCTTCCCGCGCAAAGACGTTCCGCCGCACTTCCGGTTCGAGCGTTCCGCCGCAGTGCATATTGAAGTTCCACGGCACAAAGATGAGCGCCAGGATCAGGACCAGCAGCGCAATGGAGACCGAGATCGTTTTGGGAAGCATTCGCGCCGTGACCAGAACCTTCGATTTACCGATCGTCTGCCAGAGGGGCATCAGGAAGACGCTGTTGTGATCCAGGGCGTTGCCGACCGCGCTCTGCGCGTGTTCGACGACGACGTCCATGCGTTTTTTCATCCGGTCGGGAACGCGGTTGTCTTCGATTTGCTCGATGATGATCGCGCCGAACGGGGGTTCTTTCGGAGTCTTGTCCTGTTCGGTCTCTTCGCTGTCCCCCTCGTTGACGTTCTTGCGCCGGAGCGGGAAGACCGCGATCATCTTGGTGTGCGATTCATCGACGTAGTCTTCGACCGCCTCTTCGACCTGCGGAGCCAGGTCGGTGGTGTCTCCCATGTAGAACATCGGTTCATCGGCGGCGACCACGGCGGTGGCAAGCTTCCCCAGGAGGGTGACCGCGTTCGAACGCTTGTCGACCATGTCCTGGCCGCTGACCGCCTCGATCCGGCACTTGCGGCCCCGCTTGATGGCGATGCTGACCCGGTCGCATTCGATCAGACGGCGGCTTTCATTGGCGACGACGTATTCGGTCTCGCGCATGTCAAGCGTCTTGTGGATGTTCCGCGTGAAGTCTTCGAGCTGGGTCCAGAGGGACTGGCGGTCGCCGAAATTGCGCAATTGGCGGCTCTTGTAGAACTCGCCGGCAATGTCGGTGACCTGGGTCACGAAACGGAGGTATCCCTTCTGCGTCGTCGGACTGGCGTCGGGACGCTGGAAGATTTCGACCAGACCGAACGTTTCAAGGTCGGTGCGGATCTTTCCGAACAGAACGAGAAAGTTAGTCGGGTTTCCCGGACTGTCTTCCGTCTCGCCGCCGGAGTTCGGCATGGCGACCGACTCGTTCTCTTCGGACCGGAGGAACTGATACAGGAGGCGGCTGTGCTTCTTGTTCGCCTCTTCGTCTTCGTGCAGATGGGTCTTCTGAATGTTGATCTGGTACGAGAGCGCCAGCTGCCCGGCGGGGTTGACCGTCCAGATTGCGCCGGCTTCGGCGGCCAGGGCGACCACAACGCGCGAGAGAAACTCTTTATGGAAATCCTCGGGAGGGATATCGGTCTTCGAGATTTTGGAAATCTCGCCGACCAGCGTGCGGATCTGCTGTTTTGTCTGTTCGACAAGACTCGGATCGATTCTTGGATTTGGTGAACTCATTGACGCTTTTTATGTGCGGAATACGTTAACCCCCCGGCACAGCGGGAGGACCATTCGAATTGCGAACCTGCCGCGAAACTTTCCCGAAAAGAGAGAGACTGAACGGAGGCTCCGAGAAAAACCGACAGAGAGCTTTCGCCCGCACGGGGTCCGGACACGGACGTGCGGAAGGCGGACTGCTCTCGGCGGGCCACAACGACCCTAATTATCATTATAACGGCAAGAGCGATAATGACTAGGTTCTGAGCCGTTTTTTTCGAAAAAAACCGCAAGTTCCGGCCTTCGGCGGGCGCGCCGGTGACCGCCCGCCGGACGGTTCACCGGCCGGGGTCATTTCCGGCGGCGGGGCGGATCTTCCTCGTCGAAGTAATCGTCCATGAAGAAATTTTTTCCGGAGCGGCCCGTGGGGCGGATCGTCTCGTCGTCCGCGTGCCGCGGCGGCGCCGGCCGTCCCTCGCGGGAATCCCCGCCGGTACGCCAGACGCGTTCCCTTCGGCGCGGGGGCGGGTCGGCGGGAGCGGAATACCCGCCCTGATGCTGGCGGATCTTCTTCATCAGATTTTCGAGCTGCTGCTGCGACTTCTCGCCGAAATAGAGCTTGCGCGCTTCCGGGTGGGAGAGGACCGAGACCGGATCGCCGTTGCACAGGACCTGCCCGTCGTAGATGACGTAGCAGTACTGCGCGATTTCCATCGTCGCGTCGATCTGGTGGTCGGTGATCAGAATGGCGATCCCTTCCGCCGAAAGCTCGCTGATCACCTTCTGAATTTCGGTGACGGTGTTCGGATCGACGTTGGCGAACGGTTCGTCGAGCATCAGAATCTGCGGCTCGGAAAGGAGAGCACGGGCGATTTCCAGACGGCGGCGTTCCCCTCCCGAAAGGCCGCCCGTCCCCCCGGCGCCGACGATCGTCTTGCGGACATGCCACAGATTGAACTTTTTGAGGAGCTCTTCACACTTCTTCTTCCGTTTCGAGCGGGGAATGTTCAGAAGCTCCATCGCCAGATAGAGGTTCTTTTCGGTCGACAGGGATCCGAAAACCGAACGGTCCTGCGGCAGGTAGCCCATACGCCCTTCCCGGGCGCGGCGGTACATCGGCCAGGAGGAGACGTCGTCCTCTCCCAGGAAGACCTTCCCGGCGTTCGCGGCGATCAGCCCGCACGTCATGCGGAAACTGGTCGTTTTTCCCGCGCCGTTCGGTCCGAGCAGCCCGACCACCTCCCCCTGACGCACCTCGAAACTGACCCCGTTGACCACGGTCCGTTTCCCGTAGATCTTGACCAGGCCGTCGGTCGTCAGGACCGGCGGGGCATTGATGCGGCCGGGGGTGCTCCGCCGCCCGAACCGCATGCCGAAGAGTTTTTCTGCCATAAAATCCCTCAAAATCCGTTTTCCGCCGGTCCGGCCGGCGGGGGAGATGAACGGTCAGAACCAGCTGCAGGTGAACCCGCCGTCGACGTAGAGCGCCGAGCCGGTGATGTAGCTTCCCGCTTTGCGCGAAAGGAGGAGGAGCGCCGCGCCGATCAGCTCCGACGGGTCGCCGTAACGGCGCATCGGCGTGCCGTTCATGATATTCTCGACCCGCTTGGCGTCCAGGATCTTCCGGTTCTGCTCGGCGGGGAAGAAACCGGGACAGATCGCGTTGCAGCGGATCCCCTGAGTGGCGAACTCCTGCGCGATATTCTGCGTCAGGTTGACCACGCCCGCCTTGCTGGCGGCGTAGGCGAAGACGCGCGAGAGCGGCCTGTCGGAATTGACGCTTCCGATGTTCAGGATCGAGCCGCCCCCGGTTTTGAGCATGCTCTCGATAAAGACCTGACAGGAGAGCATCGTCCCCTTCAGATTGACCGCCATGATCGCGTCCCATTTATCGGCGTCGACTTCCAGGAACGGGGTTCCGACGTTGATCCCGGCGCAGTTGACCAGGATATCGACTTTCCCGCCCCACGCGGCTGCCTTTTCGCGCAGTTCGGTCAGCGACTCCTTAGATGTTACGTTGACCAGCGCGTAAATTGCCTCAATTCCCTCGGATTCGAGCTTTTTGACCGCCTCGACGCACGCATCTTCCCGCACATCGGCGACGACGATCTTCGCGCCCGCCTTCCCCAGGCCGGTCGAAAGGCAGAGTCCCAGAGCGCCCGCCCCGCCGATCACGACGGCGGTCTGTCCCTTCATGCCGAAGAGGTCATTCAGATATTCCTGATTCGTCATGTTCATGCCTCCCTTTCGTTGATCCAGTCGGTGTGGAACGGTCCTTCTCCCGGCTTGTCGACCCGGCGGTAAGTGTGTGCGCCGAAATAGTCGCGCTGCGCCTGGAGGAGGTTCGCCGGCAGACAGGCACTGCGGTACGAGTCGAAATAGGTGAGCGCGGTCGTCATGCCGGGACAGGGGATCCCGAGTTCGACCGCGGTCTTGATCACTTCGCGCCACCCCTCCTGAGCCGACTCGACCGCGTCCTTGAAATAGGGGGCCAGAAGAAGGTTTTCAAGATTCGGGTCGGCGTCGAACGCTTCCTTAATCCGTTCGAGAAAGACCGCGCGGATGATGCACCCGCCCCGCCAGAGCATGGCGATCGGCCCGTAGTTCAGCTGCCAGCCGTATTCCTGCGCGGCGGCGCGCATCTG
>JAEEGL012360558.1_pt1 | contig 19433 bp, 9 predicted proteins | sample 9134231 | NCBI WGS metagenome assembly JAEEGL01 (sample SAMN16246548, study PRJNA631951) | gut metagenome | biome: gut microbiome; feature: rumen; material: fiber-attached | host: Bos | place: Iran: Karaj | collected 2018-10
ATGGAGCGAATATGACAAGACTGTCTATTACAATGTTTACGACGTACGTAACTTTCTGAAAACCACCGAAAACAACATTTCTGTGAAGCTCGGCAACGGCTTTTTCAACGTCATTCGTGGAGAACGCTACAGCAAGTTGCAAGCCTCGTTTGGTGCGCCGCAGATGATAGCTCGTCTCATAATTAGTTATACCGATGGCAACACTCAAGAGATATGCACTGGCGAGAATTGGTCGTATGCATTCAATGCCATCACTTTCAATAGTATTTATGGCGGCGAGAGCTACGATGCCACGTTGGAGGACGCACAGGAGTGGAAAAGAGTTGTGCTGACCGAAGGGCCCAAAGGCAAGCTAACGCCACAAACTGCGCCGCCGGTGAGAATCATGGAGCATTTCGGCGTGAAGAAGTGGCTCGACGTAGACAAAAACCAACTTGCAGAGGCTTCCAAGAAGACAAAACGCGAGATAGCGCCATCGGTGAAAGTGGCCGACATGGGGCAAAACCTCGCGGGCTTTCCGCAAATCACTGTCAGAGGTAAGCGCGGACAGAAAATTACGCTTGTGGTTAGCGAAAACCTCAACGACTTCGGCGTGTGCGACCAGCGTCAAATTGGACGGCAGCATTACTATGAATACACGCTCCGCGGCAATGGCGAAGAGACGTGGCACCCGCTATTTTCATATTATGGATATAGATACATACAGGTGGAAGGTGCGGCGCTCAAAGGCGAAGCGAATCCTGATAACTTGCCTGTGCTCAGTGATTTGCAGAGTTGTTTCGTCTACTCATCGGCGCGCGAAGGATCGCTCTTTGAGTGCGACAACGAGATTTTCAACGTCGCCCATCGACTGATAGAGCGCGCCGAACGTAGCAATATGCAAGCCGTGCTGACCGACTGTCCGCATCGCGAGAAACTTGGTTGGCTCGAGCAAGACCACCTCTGCGGTTCTTCGCTTCTGATGAACTTCGACATGGAGGCGTACGTACCAAAAATAATCCGCGACATCGCAGATACTCAGAAAGATAACGGAATGGTGCCAACCATCGCGCCGCAATACGTATCGTTCGGAAACCTCTTCGACGACTCGCCCGAATGGTCGGCTACGCTCATCGCTTTGCCTCTTATGCACTACCAGCGCTACGGCGACTCAAGTCTGCTAAAGACCTACTATCCTGCTATGCTGAAGTATATAGAATATCTGCAAAGTCGTGCGCGCTTCGGCATTCTCGACTACGGCTTGGGCGATTGGTACGACTACGGACCTTGGAAAGCTGGTTTTTCGCGCAACACGCCCGTTGCTCTTGTGGCTACGGCGCACTACATACTTAGTCTGCAACAGATGGTTGAGATAGCTCACATAAATAATGAAAAAGCAGACGTAGAGCGACTTACGCGCTTGCTCGAATATGAATCAGAGGCCTTCAACGCAGAATTTTACCACGCCGATTCGTGCTATTATGGTACGAATAGCCAGACGAGCAATGCCTTGCCGCTATTCCTTGGCATAGCTATGAATCCAGATGGCGTGATGAAGAACCTCGTAGCAGACATCGAAAAACATGGCAACCGCCTGACAACTGGCGACGTGGGCAACAGATACCTTTTTCAAGTCTTGGCTCGCAACAACCAAAACGAACTTCTATACAAAATGTTCAACCACAACGAGACGCCAGGCTACGGATTCCAAGCACTTCAAGGTGCTACCACACTCACCGAACAGTGGGACCCACGCCAAGGAGCTTCGTGGAACCACTTCATGATGGGACAGGTGGACGAATGGTTTTTCGGCACGCTCGCTGGTATTGGGCAGGCAGAGGGAAGCGTAGGTATGCAACATCTTGTCATCAAGCCCACTTTGCCCGGCGACATGAAACGCGTGCATGCCAAAACCGAAACTAAATATGGCACGGTGGAGGTTACGGCAACCAACGAAAAAGTTACCGTAAGTATTCCGTATGGCTGCTATGCCGAGATTATCACACCGCACGGAAGTCATTCTGTAACGCATGGTACATATACATTTTAGAATAGAATTTCGCACAGATGACACAGATAACACTGATAGAAAAGAAATCTGCGTAATCTCGTGTAATCAGTGCGATTATAATAGAACTCTGAACTCTAAACTTTGAACTTTATACTCTAAACTTTGAACTATATACTCTGAACAAATGCATAAATTACTTATAACAACATTACTATCAGCGCTTTTCGTAGCAGGCGCGATGGCGCAAGAATATTTTGTATCCACCTCGTTTCACGAGCCAGCAACCGATGGACTACGCTTCATCTATAGCACCGACGGTTTGCGATGGGATACCATTCAAGGCACCTTTCTGACGCCCGAAGTGGGCAAACAGAAAGTCATGCGCGACCCGAGCATCGCAGTGGGCGCCGACGGAACGTTTCACCTCGTGTGGACGAGCAGTTGGCGAGGCGACCGTGGCTTTGGCTACTCTTCGTCGAAAGACCTCATACATTGGAGCGAGCAACGCTTCATAGAGGTTATGCCCGACACCAACACTGTCAACGTGTGGGCGCCAGAGCTCTTCTTCGACGACGAGAAGAAACAATTCCTGATTGTTTGGGCTTCGTGCATTCCGGGCAAATTTCCCGATGGTCAAGAGGATCACAAGAACAATCATCGTCTGTACTATACCACCACTAAAGATTTCAAGAAGTTTGCCCCAACGAAACTCTTCTACGATCCTGGTTTCAGCTGCATCGACGCCACAATTGTCAAGCGCAGCAAAGGCGACTACGTGATGGTGGTGAAGGACAACACTCGCCCCGAGCGTAACATAAAAGTTGCGTTTGCCTCTTCGCCCTACGGACCATGGAGCGAGGCGTCGGAGCCGTTCACTGCCAACTTCACCGAGGGCCCAAGTACGGCTAAACTCGGCGATACGTGGTATATATATTACGATAGTTATGGTTCGAAAACCTACGGAGCGCATAAAACCAAAGATTTCAAGAAGTTTTGGAATCAGGCTGGCGACGTGCATTTCCCCGTTGGCCACAAGCACGGAACGGTTTTCAAGGCTTCGAAGCAAATCATCGATGCACTCAAAGGCTACAACCGCGATGTGATACACTACACTGGTAAAGATGTTGCCACACCCATTCGCCATGACGGCGGTCTGCGTCCAACGGTTGGCGTACATAATATCCAAACTATGCGCGGCGAACGTCCGTGGACATACAACCATCAGCCGATGATGGTCTACTGGAATAATAAATTCTGGATTAGCTACCTCACCGACCCTCGCAGCGAGCACGAAGCTCCTGGCAAGACCATGTTGCTCACTTCCAATGATGGCTATTCGTGGAGCGAACCTTCGGAACTCTTCCCCGAATACAACGTGCCAGATGGATTCACCAAAAAGACTTGGCCAGGCGTAGTAGCTAAAAATCTGAAAGCCATTATGCATCAACGCGTTGGATTCTATGTATGGCGCAGTGGAGCTAAAGAGAAACTTCTGGCTATAGGCAACTACTGCGTTGCTTTAACTCCTAAAGACGACCCTAACGACGGCAACGCCATAGGTCGCGTGGTTAGAGAGGTGAAAGCCAATGGCGAACTTGGGCCTATATATTTTATATACTACAACCACGACTTTAGCGAAAAGAATACCGATTACCCATATTACAAAAAGTCGAAGGACAAAGATTTCATCAAGGCTTGCGAAGCTCTTCTTGCCGACCCGCTGCAACGTATGCAATGGGTGGAAGAGGCCGACCGCAACGACAAAATAATACCTCTCACCAAGCCTTACAAAGCATTCTGCTACTACACTTTGCCCGATGGTCGCGTGGTGTCGTTGTGGAAACATGCGCTAACGAGTCTCAGCAGCGATGGCGGCAACACGTGGCGCACTCCAGTCTATCGCGCGCCCGGCTTCGTAAATAGCAATGCTAAAATCTGGGGACAACGCCTCAGCGATGGTACTTATGCCACCGTCTATAACCCAGCCGAATATCGCTGGCCGCTTGCCATAAGTCTTAGTGGCGATGGCCTTGAGTATACTACGCTGAGTCTTATAAATGGTGAGGTTACTCCACTTCGCCATGGCGGTAATTACAAGAGCTACGGAGCTCAATACACACGCGGCATTCAAGAGCACAATGGCTCATCGATAGACAAAAATCTTTGGGTTACTTATAGTAATAATAAAGAAGACATTTGGATTAGCCGCATTGCTGTGCCCGTAGCAACTACGGCTTCGCGCCATGCCAACGAGAATTTTAGTACGTATAAAAAACTCTCCGACATGACCGAGTGGAATATCTACTCGCCTCTTTGGGCTCCCGTCAGCCTCGATGGCGTTTGGCTCAAGCTGCAAGACAAAGACCCTTACGACTATGCCAAAGTGGAACGTGTGATTCCTGCCACCGAAAACCTGCGCGTGGAGTTTGACGTCGTTGCCGAACAAAACAACTTTGGCGTTTTGCATATCGAGTTCGCCGACGACAAAGGCAACGTATGTAACAGAATAGTTATCGACTCCATTGGTAAGATTTCGGTAAAAGGTGGTGCGCGCTATGGCACAATAGCAAAAGAGTTCAAGGCTGGTCAGAAGTATCACCTTGCAGCAATCATAAATACCAAGTTGCACCAATCCATTTTCTACATCGATGGTCAGAAGGCATGCACGCGCATGTTCGACACGCCCGTTGAGAATATCACGCGCATAATATTCCGCACTGGCGACCTCTTCCTCGAGCCTAATATCGAGACGCCTGCCGACCAAGATTTCGACATGCCACGCGCCGACGAGCAAGACCGAAACGCAGTGTACAGAATTGCAAACCTCACCAGTCGCAGCATCGACAGCAACGGCGCGGGCTGCGTGCTCAACTATCGCGACTTTGCCCATTATGCCAACTACTTCAACACTATGGAAGAGGAGTCGATGCCTACCGACATCTCCAATGCCCAAGCGTCGGAGTGGATGGCGGAGAACATTCCGCTATTCGACTGCCCACAAGACAATTTCCGCGAGATGTACTACTTCCGTTGGTGGTCGCTGCGCAAACATATCATACGTACGCCAGCGGGCTACGGCATGACCGAGTTCATCGTTAAGCGTAGTTATGCCGACCTCTACAACCTCATCGCTTGCGCCATTGGCCACCACGTGATGGAGATGCGTTGGGCGCGCGACACTACATACCTAAACCAAATAGTTCGCACGTGGTATTATGGCAACAACGGCAAGGCGATGAACAAGATGAACAAATTCTCGTCGTGGAATCCTGCGGCTATCTACGAAGCGTGGAAAGTCAATGGCGACACGGCATTTTTGCTCTCGTTGCGCCAACGTCTGACCGAAGAATATGACCGTTGGCAATCGACAAACCGACTCGAGAGTGGTCTCTATTGGCAAGGCGATGTTCAAGATGGTATGGAGGAGAGCATCTCGGGCGGCCGCAAGAAGAAATTCGCGCGTCCGACCATAAATAGTTATATGTATGGCAATGCCAAAGCCCTCGAAGCCATTGCGCTCCTCGTGGGCGACAAGCAGAGCGCCGAAAAATATACTAAAGATGCAGCCGAGCTCAAGTCGCTCATCACCAACAAACTGTGGAGCAGCGAACAAAACTTCTTCGAGACTATGCGCGGCGACACACTTGCCAAAGTTCGCGAGGCTATTGGCTACATACCTTGGTACTTCAACCTGCCCGACGACGATAATACCTATGATGCTGCATGGCAACAACTCACCGACCCGAAAGGGTTCAGCGCTCCTTACGGTCTGACAACCGCCGAACGACGTCACCCTCTATTCCGCAGCCATGGTTTTGGCAAATGCGAATGGGACGGCGCTATCTGGCCTTTCGCTACAAGCCAGACACTCACGGCACTTGCTAACTACCTTAACGACTACAGTCACACAGCTCTCACCGATAGCGTATTCTTCCGTCAGATGGAGCTCTACGTAGAGAGTCAGCACATGCGCGGTAGACCATACATAGGCGAATACCTCGACGAGACTACAGGTTATTGGCTTATGGGCGATCGCGAACGCTCGAAATACTACAACCACTCCACCTTTGCCGATCTTGTAATCACGGGCATTGTTGGTGTGCGTCCTCAAGCCGATGGCAGCGTGGTTGTTAATCCGCTCATTCCACAAGACAAGTGGAACTATTTCTGCCTCGACGGAGTTAACTATCACGGCCACTCGCTCACAATTGTTTGGGATAAAGATGGGCAACGCTATCACCGCGGCTCGGGCTTGTCGATTTTTGTCGATGGCGTGAAACGCGCAAATCGCAAGGATTTGGGAAGCGTGAAATGTGAAATTTGAAAATGATTTTCGCACAGATAACACTGATAACGCTGAATGAAAAAAAATCTGTGTAATCAGTGCGATTATAATAGAACTCTGAACTCTAAACTTTGAACTTTCAACTCTAAACTTTGAACGCTAAACTTCGCGCGCGGTGGGCGGAGGTTGCCCATAGATGTTGAAGGTTCGCGCGCGGGGCGCGGAAGGTTTCACACAGATGTTGAAAGTTCGCGCGGGGGGCGCGGAAGGTTTCACAATGATGTTGAAGGTTCGCGCGTGGTGCGCGGAAGGTTTCACAATGATGTTGAAAGTTCACGCGCGGGGCGCGGAAGGTTTCACAATGATGTTGAACTTCGCGCGCGGTGGGCGGAAGGTTTCGCATAGATACGTAGATGAATATTGATATGTAACAACTGATAATCGACGATATAATGAAGCAAATATTATTTGGGCTAATATTTATAGCTATAAGCATAGCTACCAACGCTCAGAGCTACAACACCAAATTTGCACGTCCACTTTCGGAGGTGATAAAGAACATCGAAGCGCGTTTCGGCGTTCGGCTGAAGTGCAGCGATGTAGATACCACAGGCATCATTCTTAATTATGCCGACTTTCGCATTCGTCCATACTCACTCGAAGAGACGCTGCAAAACGTGCTCGCGCCGTTCGACTTCAAGGCGGTGAAGCAAAATGATAAACTCTACAAGGTCAAACCCTACGAATATCCGCGCCGCACGCCTGCCGATGGGCAGAAACTTACCGACTATCTACTTACGCTCAGTCCCGATAGCGCATCGTGGGAGGCTCGTCGGGCGCAACTGAAAAAGGAGGTTCGCGACATACTTAATATCGATGCTCTGCTTGCACAATGCTCCACCGAGGCACCACAAGTGAGCAAGATTCGTAAGCACAACGGCTATACCACGCAAAATTTCTGTATGCATACGCTGAATGGTCACACTGTTAAGGGCACTATTTATGCGCCGAGCAGCAAAGGCAAGCATCCGCTAATAGTTTGCCCGAACGGACATTTCTTGAACGGTCGCTACGGCAAAGTGCAGCAACTTCGTTTGGGTACGTTGGCGCGCATGGGCGCTATCTGTATCAGCTACGACCTTTGGGGCTGGGGCGAGAGTGCCGATGAGGTTGGCGCGGCGGCTCATCGCACCGACACGGCTCACGTGATGCAAGCTATCAACGGACTGAAGATTCTCGATTGGGCATACAAATTTCGCAACGTAGACACCGAGCGTGTGGCTGTGAATGGTGGTTCGGGCGGTGGCTCGCAGTGTGTACTACTTGCATTGCTCGACGACAGATTTACTGCGGCTTGTCCTGTGGTTAGCGTCTCGTCGTGGTTCGATGGTGGCTGTCCGTGCGAGAGTGGCAAACCTATTCAGCTCGCAGCCGATGGCACATGCAATGCCGAACTTATGGCTACGTTCGCTCCACGTCCGCTGATGCTCGTCAGCGATGGCGGCGACTGGACTAGCTCTACGCCAGAGGTGGAATATCCTTTCATTCAGCATTTTTATAAATATTATGATGCCGAACAAAACGTAACCAATATTCACCTGCCTAACGAGCGTCACGACTTCGGAGAAAACAAGCGCAATGCCGTTTACACATTCTTCGGCAACGTGTTCCACTTAGACTCCACTAAAGTCGACGAATCGCTTATAGATATTGAAGCGGAAGATGTGCTTAGGTGGGAAAAGAAAAAATAGAACCATATTTTTGCTATTGAGAATCAATAAGTTGTCCTATATACAATTGTCTTGAATCTTAGAATTCGGAGGATATGGCCAAAATAATAGTACAAAATACTGAAGTGACCATCTTGTCACACGATGGCAAAGACTACATTTCTTTGACAGATATGGCCAACGGCAAACTTGATGAAAGTCGTGCCGCTGATGTTATCAAGAATTGGATACGTACCCGCTATACTATAGAGTTCTTGGGAACTTGGGAGATGATTCATAATCCCAATTTCAAAGTGGTCGAATTTGACCACTTTAGAATGCAAGCTGGTCTTCCCAATTTTACGCTGAGCGCTAGTGAATGGATTGAAAAGACTAATGCCATTGGCATTATTGTCAAACGTGGTCGCTATGGTGGTACGTATGCATTCAAAGATATTGCCTTTGAATTCGGTACAGCCATCAGCGTAGCTTTCAAACTTTATCTGATTGAAGAATTCCAACGGATGAAGGAGAAAGAAAAAAATCTTTTAGGTTGGACGGTGAAACGCGAGTTGTCAAAGTTTAATTACCATATCCATACGGATGCTATCAAGCGGCATCTTATCCCCGAAGAAGTGACTCCTGCGCAGTCGAATATTATTTATGCAGAAGAGGCTGATGTGCTAAATGTGGCAATGTTTGGTATGACAGCAAGACAATGGCGTGAAGCTAATCCAAACCTCAATGGAAATATTCGCGATTACGCCACAATAAATGAACTTATTTGTCTCTCGAATATGGAGAATATCAATTCCGTTCTCATAGATGAAGGAATGTCGCAGGGTGAGCGATTGATCAAGTTAAACCAAATAGCCATTCGTCAAATGCAAGTGTTGGCGGATAATGATGGCCAAAGGTTGTTGAAATAATAAAGTATTACTAACTAAAAACAATGACAACAAAACAGATATTAACCGCACTTATGTTGGTGTTCGCTGCGTCGGCTATGGCGCAGAATCAGCATAATCTTTGGTACGACCAGCCAGCGCAGATGTGGACCGAGGCGCTACCCATTGGCAATGGCCGCCTTGGCGCGATGGTCTACGGCACGCCAGCCAACGACCGCCTACAACTCAACGAAGAGACTATCTGGGCGGGTCGTCCGAACAATAATGCCAACGCAGAGGCTCGCGAATGGCTGCCTAAACTCCGTGAACTTGTCTGGAATGGCGAATATCGTAAGGCGCAAGACCTCGCCACGGCTCATGTGCAGAGCAAGACGAACCATGGTATGCCGTATCAACCTTTTGGCGATTTGTACATAACATTCGCTGAGCACAACAACTACACAAACTACTCGCGAACGCTGAATCTCGATTCTGCCTATGCCACAACCACATATAAAGTTGGCGATGTTACATACGTACGTAGATACATAGCTTCGCTTGCCGAAAACACCATCTGCGTGCAACTTAGCGCAAGCAAAGCAGGCAGCATCACGTGCAACCTCTCGCTCACTTCGCCTCATAGCGATGTTGGTCTTCGCAGCGAAGGTGACCAGATTGTGCTGAGCGGCATAACCTCGAACCACGAAGGTTTGAAAGGCAAAGTGCAGTTCACAGGCCGTGTGAAGGCGGTTGCGAATGGCGGTTCTGCCACATCGCGCGATGGAGTAATAAGTATCGCTAATGCCAACGAAGCCACTATATACATAACTATAGCTACCAACTTCGTCAACTACCACGACATAAGTGCCAACGACACTGCGCGCTCGCTCGAACTGATGCAGCGCGCGTCGGCTGTGCCGTTCGATAAACTTCTGAATCAGCATATTAGTAATTACAAAAAATACTACGACCGCGTGCAGCTCAATCTCGGCGAGGATATTTATGCCAACGAAACGACCGATATGCGCGTAGCTAAATTCAAGACTCGCCCCGACTTGCACCTCATCGAGACTTATTTTCAGTTCGGACGCTATCTGCTCATTTCTACGTCGCAACCGGGTTGCCAACCGCCAACGTTGCAAGGCATCTGGAACGACAAGATGTTTCCTTCGTGGGATTCTAAATATACCACTAACATCAACCTCGAGATGAACTATTGGCCAGCCGAAATAGCTAACTTGAGCGAACTCACCGAGCCTCTGCTGAAACTCATAAAAGAGGTGAGCGAGACAGGTCACGAGTCGGCGCGTATTATGTATGGTGCCGATGGTTGGGTGCTTCATCATAATACTGATATTTGGCGAGTTACGGGCGCTATAGATAAAGCGCCTTCGGGGCTTTGGCCTACTGGTGGCGCGTGGATGTGCCAACACATCTGGGAACACTATCTATATAGTGGCAACAAAGATTTCCTCCGCGAAGTTTATCCTACCATGGAGGGCGCAGCGCGATTCCTGAACCAGATTATGGTGCGCGAGCCAAAGAATAATTATTGGGTGATATGCCCGAGCCTTTCGCCCGAGAATGCACACCCAGGCAATGCCACTACAGCAGCTGGCGTGACAATGGACAACGAACTCGTGCGCGACCTCTTCAACCACGTAATCAGAGCCACGCAGATTCTCGGCATAAATAGCTCGCTTACCGACAGTTTGAAAGACAAACTTGCAGGTCTACCGCCAATGCAAATTGGCAAATGGGGACAACTGCAAGAGTGGCTCGACGATTGGGATAACCCCAAAGACAATCACCGCCACGTAAGCCACCTCTACGCACTCTTTCCAAGCAACCAGATAACACTCGAGGGCACACCCAAACTTGCCGAAGCTGCCAAAACTTCGCTTATCGCGCGTGGCGACCCATCGACGGGTTGGAGCATGGGTTGGAAAGTATGTCTATGGAGCCGCCTACACGACGGCGACCATGCCATGAAGCTCATCACCGAACAACTCACCCTTGTGCGCAACGAAAAGAAGAAAGGCGGTACGTATGCAAACCTCTTCGATGCACACCCACCATTCCAGATAGATGGCAACTTCGGCTGTGCGGCTGGCATTGCCGAGATGCTTCTCCAAAGCCACGACGGCAAAGTGAGCCTATTGCCAGCATTGCCAACTACGTGGAAGAGCGGCGAAGTGAAAGGTCTGAAGGCGCGTGGCGGATTTAGCGTAGATATGCAATGGAACGAAGGCAAACTGCAGCATGCCGTTGTGACGTCGGCAAATGGCGGCAACTTGCGCATAGCATCGGCTGTACCTCTAAAAGGCAAAGGGCTAAAGAAGGCCAAAGGCTCAAATAGCAATCCTATTTATGCTCTCGATGCCGCGCCAACAGAAAAGATTAGCAATCCTACTGCCATAAATAGCACCATAAATAGCAATATGCCATACGTATACGACATCGCAACGAAAGCTGGCCAGACGGTAATTTTGGAAAGTAAAAAGTAAGAAGTAAAAGAGTAGAGAGTAAAGCGTAGAGCGTAGTGTTCACTATAATCTCTACACTAAACAATAGGGCTGTCCTTCGGGGCGGCCTTTTTTGTATATATAAGAGGTTATAAAGAGTGTGCCGTCAGTCTACTCTGCGCGAGTTGTTCAATTTTCTTATTTTTGCCTTGGCAATGTCCTCTACTAAAATGCATTTGAAACGCTTATCATATATATTATCAACGTTGACCGTCGTGCTTGTCTTGGCGGCATGCTCCAACAAACGTAACACTTGGCTAAGTCGTAATTATCAAAAACTCACCTCTCACTATAATGTCTATTTCAATGGCGCTGAGGCATTTCGCGTAGGTACGGAAAAGATTACCGAAAACTACGAGTTCGACTATAGCCACATTTTGCCCGTATACACCTTTGCCGATGCATCGGCTGCGAAGGTCGGTAGCAGCGATATGGAGACTGCGCTCAAGAAGGGACATAAACTCATACAGTTGCACTCCATAACGGCTAAGCCCGAGCGCAAAGCTGAGATGACAGAGGCCGATAAACGTTTCTATGCGCAAGAGGAGTTTAATCCGTATGTAGCTGAGGCATATCTACTTATAGGAAAAGCCAACGTGGTCAATCATGCCGAAAATGAGGCTATGGAGGTTTTCGATTACCTCTCGCGTAAATATGAAGGACGCGACTGCTGCTACGAAGGCAAGATTTGGAAGGCTATTGGCTATGCGCAACTTGGCCAGTATGCCAGCGCGCACTCAGCACTCGAAAGTTTCGACCTCGATGGTATGGCGCCTGCTAAGTATTTTGGTGCATACGAGGCTGCATCGGCCAACATACTTATACTCGAAGAGAAATATGCCGAAGCCATTCCGCACATGAAAAACGCCGTCGACGGAGCTCCCGACCGTGTTACGCGTCGTCGTTATACATACATACTTGCTCAGCTCTACCGCGAGGTGGGCAACAAGACCGAAGCAGCTCCGCTCTTCTTGGCATTGTCGCGCCAACATTCCGACGCTAAGATGGGTTTTGCCGCGCAGATGGAGCTTGCCAGTGTTGCTACTACGCCACTCGAACTTGCTGCTGCCGAGAAGAAACTTCGAAAAATGGCCAACGATGCCAAAAACAAGAAGCGTCTCGACCAGATTTACTACGCACTGGGCCAAATGGAGGAAAACCGTGGCAATACCGATGCAGCCCTTGCCAACTACAACACGTCGATACTCGAATCGGTGGAGAACGACAATCAGAAAGGTCTCTCGTTTCTCGCCACTGCCGATATTTATCAAGCTGTGCCTAAGTATTTAGAGACCGCAACGGCTCTCGATAGCGCGGCTTTCTACCTCAACGACAATAACTTCCGCAAAGCCGAAACCGTGCAACGTGCAGCTACACTTCAGCCGTTGGCACGCGACCTGCGCATAATAGTTCGCAACGACTCGCTCATGCGCATAGCTACTATGAATACCGCCGACCGCGATGCTTTCATCCAAGCTATGCTCGACAAACAAGCCGAGGAGATTCGTGCGCGCGAAGAGGCTGCCCTTGCCGAGCAGGAGGCTGCTATGTCGCAGAGTGAATATTATCAACTTACGCGAGGAGGAACGAATGCTACGGCCACCAATCAGAAGTGGTATTTCTATAATAATACGAGTGTCTCGGCGGGCAAGAGCGCCTTCAGTGGCAAATGGGGACGCCGCAAAAACGAAGATAACTGGCGCCGCGCCAACAAGCAGTCGGTAGTTGCAACCAACGATGCCGACGATACGACCGTGAGCGATACCACATCGACCGCCTCGAATGCCAATGGTAATAGTAGTTATGGCGAACAGCCCGAAGGTCAGCCATATACGCGTGAGTCGCTCCTCGCTGGACTTCCACTCACTGCCGACGCCCAAGCTGCTTGCCTCAAAGAGACCGACAACGCACTCTTCGAGGCTGGTGCTATCCTCTACGATAATATCCACGATTATCCGTCGGCAGCTAAGCAACTCAGTACGTTGCTCAAACGCTTCCCACAAAGCGAACACCGCTACGATGCACTTGTGATACTATACTTCGCACGCCAGAAATCGAGCGATGCGTCTGGTGCACAAGATGTTGCATCGATAATAAAACGCGAATATGCCGAGTCGTCGTTTGCTAAATATCTATCGAATCCAAGTGGCTATTTTGCTAACGAGCAGCAAGTTACAGATGCTAAGGAGGCTATGTATAAATCGGCGTACAACGCATACATAACCAACAACTTCGGTAGTGCCATAAGTATAAGTAGTAGTGCTATTGCGGACGAAGGCAATGCTACATACGTACCTAAATACTTATTAGTGAGAGCGCTCTCGTATGCTAAGCAGGCCGAATCGACGCACTTCCGTGCCGACCTCGAGACCATCACGCGCGACTATTCGGGCGGCGAAGAAGATTCGGTGGCTCGTGCGCTCCTTGCTATGCTCGACCAAGGGCTGACGCCGGTGCGTGCGTCGAATTACAACTCGCCGTTTGATAGCGATGTACTCAAAACCGAAGGCGAGGCGGCAACGCAGGATTACAACTTCGCATTCCGCGCCGACACTACGCACACTATTGTTTGTGTGATAAATAGCGATGCGCAAAACCGCGCGCAGTACCTCATTGCCGACTATAACTTCGACCACTTCTTGCTCCGCGATTATGAGATCCAAAGCACCACATTGCCCGATGGTCGCCTTGTAATTATGGTAGAAGGCTTCGACAACAAGACCGAGGCGATGAACTACTACTACGCATTGCGCGACTGCTCGTTCTGGAGCGAGATTACCGATGCCGCATTGCCCGAAATATATGCCGTGTCGGACAACAATACCCGCAACGCACTGCTCGCTTCGCTATCCGACAAGTGGCGTAAGTTCTTCAATGAATATTATTTAGGAAAATAAGCTGTAAGCACACAGCAGATCTGCAATCCCCGTTCGGCGTATTGTCTCGCTACGTCGATATTAGAAGCAAGGCTCCAGCCTTGCAGAAACAAAACAGAAAAAAATGGAAGTGCAACAAAACGATATAGCGAATGTGCAAGGCAGGAGCCTTGCTTTTAGCTCGGACGTAGGCACAGCCTAAGACCAACGGGGGTAAATTATTAGAATATTATAATACCAATCCAAGTTTTGAGAGTGGCGATAAATATGGATTTTCATTTGCAAGCAGAAATGTTAGTTACGTATTGAGAATATTAGAATGTGGTGTCGGTGTAAAGCAATCTAATGTAGCTATATACGCAAATATGGATTATAAGAACCTTATCAAAAAGGTGAAATTATATAAGTATAAAAAATAATATGAGAATAGTATTATTAGCAATAATGTCGTTTTGCTTGACTGATGCTTGTTCAATGAGTTCTAAGTCAAGTGAAGCATCAAAAGAATTTGAAGGCTCTGACGAAATACCAACAGAATCAGCCCCTACAATAAAAAGTAATTATAGTGCTTTGGAGTTTGCTGATTGCGTTGTCGATTCCACTGTTTTAGAAATAAAAGCTACAGATGCTAATGCCATTGGGACTATATATGACCAAAAGGAGCGTAATGGCGTTGTCGTTTCTATAGGATTCTATGACAATGTCGAGAGAAAACTATGGAAGACCTTTTCTCATGATGTATGGATAGAAAAGGCTGGCGAACGATATATGATAAAAAAGGTCGATTTTGGTCTTTGGGAAGAGCATACAGCAACCGAATTGTCTGCCGATGGAAGTTTTGTCTTGGTATATCATGAATACGACGCACCTTATGGATACGATGACGAATATAAACAGATTGAAAAATATGATTTGTCAAAATTGCCTCATATTACTAAGACCAATATTGAAATAGACCATTGCTGTAAACTTTGGCTGATTGGTAATAAACTCTATTATACGCAAGAATTAATAGGCGAGATAAATGGCTATGATGATTATTCGTATTCGTTTAACTGTTTGCTTATTGATGATATAGATAATCGACATACTATAGCAAAAGGGTTTGAATGTGTGACTGTGTCTGCCGATGGAAGGTTTGCACTAGGATATACATACTTACATGGAAAACGTGTTGTTGCAATGCTGCAAACGGAGACAAGCAAACTATGCTTATATGTAGGAATTAATAGTCTTGGTAATCATACAATCTATGAAGCCGAAAGACAACAATTCGGTGTCGATTGCGGTGATTATATCAAATATATCAAAATGCCAAATGAGTTTCCTTATTCGGCTTTAGAGTATAAACCAACTATGCCTCGCATCAAATAGCAAGGCTCGAGCCTTGCAGAAACAAAACAGAAAAATGAAAGTGCAACAAAACGATATAGAGAACGTGCAAGACAGGAGCCTTGCTTTTTGCTCGGACATAGGCACAGCCTACGCCAAACGGGGAAGTTGAATATATAATTGAATTGGAAGCCTCAGACATTATTGATATAGGCAATAATACTTGGAAAGTAATATGGTAAATACTGTTTATAATGGAAAAATTGAAGACACGCTTTTGTTATATGCGCAAAGACTCAACTTGTTGTTAATAGACAAATGGGTTAAATTGCCTTTTTGGCATTTTGAATTCTCAAAAAACGAAATAAAAATCATTATTGATGGAGATAGAGCATTCGACATTTCAATAGTAATAAATGGAACAATCTTCTATTTGTATCAATACGATAGAACTGTAGCTAAAAATAATTTGACAAATACAGAAAATATCATATACCAGATGGAGGTGTTGAAAAAGTTTTTGGAATAATTTTATATGTTCTGTATGCGTTTTATATTCCTATCTCTTCTCTTCCTTGTGCAAACATTCACATTTGCGCAAGGCAGGAGCCTTGCTTTTAGCTCGGACGTTGGTAGTGTCTATGCCCGAAGAAATAGAAAAATATAAAACCCCAGTCAAGCTGATAGAAAAGAATTGGTAAACAAATGACCCCACTCTACAAAATACTATCAATCAGCGTTATCAGTGTAATCTGTGCGAGCAAGATGTTTGCACAGAGCGGTGGTATTTTGTGTACGTTACACGTAGAGTCGTAGCGCGCTACGTCTCTACAATCCATTGCCATTTGTTTAGGCAGATTAGAAATCCGCAAACCAATGTCGAAAACGGAAGTAAAAGGATATAGCGTAAAGAGTAGAGCGTAATGTAGATGCCGTTTGTATTGACACTACGCCCTACGCTTTCTACTCTACGCTATGCAAAACGCTCTCCACTCAACACTAAATAATTCCATTTTACTATTTGAAAATAAATTGGTTTTCGTATTTTTGCGGACGAAAATATAAAGCATTCTTCGGGGGCGCTTACGTCCCCTTTTTTATTATATATCGACAAAATGATAGTAAGCAGCGAGGAAATAACTTCGGCATTAGCCGATTTCTTGCAGACGACGGAAGCCTTTGTGGTTGAGGTCGATGTGTTGCCGAGTTTCGATATTCACGTGGTGATAGATCGAAATGCTGGCGTGCCTTTGTCGATGTGCGAGGAGGCTTCGCACATTTTGGAAACCTATCTTGAAGCTAACCATAGCGAGGATAACTATTCGATAGAGGTTAGCAGTGCTGGCATCGGCTGCGTGCTGAAGGTGAAAGGTCAGTATCTGAAAAATATTGACAACGAAGTAGAGGTGACGCTCCCTAACGGTTCGCACGTGAAAGGCACGCTCAAAAGTGCCGACGACGAGGGTTTCTCTGTAGATATAGTAGAAAAAGTGAAGCTCGAAGGTGCTAAGAAGAAGACCGATGTGGTACGCTCGCAGTACTACAAATACAACGAAGTAAAACAAGTAAAAGACATAATATCTTTCAAATGATTGTAGCGCAATGGAAAACGTTAATTTGATAGACACATTCGCCGAGTTCAAAGACCTCAAGAATATCAATAGAGCCACCATGGTTCGTATTCTGGAGGAGGCATTTCGTAGCGTATTGGTAAAGATCTACGGTACGGATCAGAATATCAACGTCATCATAAATACAGATAAGGGTGACTTTGAGATATGGCGAAACAGAAAAGTGGTTGCCGACGACGAGTTGGAAGACGAGAATCTGCAGATTAGTCTTACTGAGGCTCGCAAAATTGACGCCGATTTCGAGATTGGCGAAGAGGTTACCGACGAAGTGAAATTCGAGAAGTTTGGCCGTCGCGCTATCTTGTCGCTCAAGCAGAACCTTGCAGGTTATATCATGGAGCTTGAGAAAGATAATCTATATCAGAAATACAAAGAACGTATCGGTCAGATAGTTACGGGCGAGGTTTATCAAGTGTGGAAACGCGAGTTGCTCGTTCGCGACGAAGATGGCAACGATTTGATTTTGCCTAAGACCGAGCAGATTCCAAGTGACTTCTACCGCAAAGGCGAGACGGTTCGCGCCGTAGTATCGCGCGTAGAGATAAAAAACAATACGCCACTCATCATACTATCGCGTACATCGCCAGTGTTCCTCGAGCGCTTGTTTGAGGCTGAAGTTCCAGAGATTTTCGATGGTCTCATAACTATAAAGAAGATTGTACGTATTCCTGGTGAGCGCGCTAAGGTAGCAGTAGAATCATACGACGACCGCATCGATCCAGTAGGTGCATGCGTAGGTATGAAAGGTTCGCGTATACACGGCATCGTTCGTGAGCTTCGCAACGAGAATATCGACGTAATTAACTATACCAATAACATGTCGCTGTACATACAGCGCGCATTGAGCCCAGCGCATATCAACTCAATATCTATAGATAACGAGAATAAGAAAGCTGAGGTTTACCTCAATGCAGAAGAGGTTTCGCTTGCAATTGGTAAGGGTGGTTGCAATATCAAATTGGCAATCCAGCTTTGCGGCTACGAGATTGACGTATTCCGCGAACAAGAGATGGCCGAAGAGGACGTTCAGCTCGATGAATTCGCAGACGAGATTGATCCGTGGATTATCGACGTGTTGAAGAGCATCGGTTGCGACACTGCAAAAGCAGTTCTCGAACTTGGTTTCGACGAGCTTATGAACCGCACCGACCTCGAAGAGGAGACTATCAAAAACGTGCTTGCCGTATTGGAGGCCGAATTTGAGGGATAAGAGTAATTACGGATTGGGAGTTGGGAATTGAAAATTGAAAATTCAGAATTGGATGGACAGTTGCTCGAAATTCCAAATTCGTAACTATAAAAAGGATTTTGAACTATAAAATAAGATAATCATCAAGTATGGCAGAGGGAAAGAGACTAAGCAAGATGGCCACTGAGCTCAACGTGGGTATAAATAGTATTGTAGAATTTCTGCAAAAGAAAGGCTACAAAACGGAGGATTTTAACCCTAATACAAAACTCGATGGCGATCAGTGTGCTCTACTTGAGCTTCAGTTCAGTAAGGACAAGACTGTAAAGCACAACATCGAGAAGATAAACGAAGAGCAGAAGAAAGAGAAGAAGGAGAAGAAGGAGACCATCAGCATAGAAGAGCCTGCCGATTCGGAAGTGATACCTACAGCAGAACGATTGAAAGGTCCTGCTATAGTTGGCAACATAAAAGATCTTATGAAGCCAAAGTCGCAGCCTCAGCAACAACCTCAGCCAAAACCTCAAGAAGCTAAGAAAGCCGAAGAGCCCAAGAAACCAGCTCCAGAACCTAAAAAAGAAGAGCCTAAAGCAGAGCACAAACCTGCACCAAAGCCCGCTGAAGCTAAACCCGAAGCTCAGAAGCCTGCCGCTCAACCTGCCAACAACAATAACAAACCTCAAGAGGCTAAGAAGGAAAATAAACCTCAGGAAGCTAAGCCCGCTGCTCAGCAACAACCTCAGCATCAGAAGCCTGCTCAGCCTAAAGCCGAAGAGCCTAAGCCAGAAAAAAAGGAAGAAGAGGTGTTCCGCCTCAACAATCGTCCGCAAGTGACTGGCCCTACGGTGGTTGGTAAGATTCAGTTGCCAGTAGCCGATAGTGATGATTTCCGTCGCGACCACAAGAAGAAACGTCAGCGTACGCATGCCGAGAGAGTCGACATAAATTCTTCGAAGACTATCAATCAGGTAAATAACAACCTGAAGAAAGAGAAGGAAAAGAAGAATCG
>JAEEGL015771975.1_pt1 | contig 19433 bp, 16 predicted proteins | sample 9134231 | NCBI WGS metagenome assembly JAEEGL01 (sample SAMN16246548, study PRJNA631951) | gut metagenome | biome: gut microbiome; feature: rumen; material: fiber-attached | host: Bos | place: Iran: Karaj | collected 2018-10
TTCGTCCGGGGGTCCAGCCGGTGGACGGCGGTGTCGCCGGGGAAGTACTGGCCGAGGGTGATGTCCTTCAGCATCCGGCGGCGCCCCCCTTCGCGGAGAGGATCGCCGCGGCGGCGTCCCCGACGGTGTAGGCGGCCGTATCCACGGGAACGCCCAGCTCCCGCAGGCGCAGGAGCACCTGGGTGCAGACGGGGATCTCCAGGCCCATGGACCGGAGCTCCTCCCCCCGGGCGAAGATCTCCCGGGGCGCGCCGTCCATGGCGAGGGTCCCGTGGTCCATGACGAGGATCCTCGTGGCGCAGCGGGCGGCGGCCTCCATGCTGTGGGTCACCATGACCACGGCGGCGCCGGTGGCTTCGTGATACTCCGTGAGGTGCCGCAGGATCCCGTCGCAGCCCTGGGGATCCAGGCCGGCGATGGGCTCGTCCAGCACCAGGACCTCCGGCTTCATGGCGATGACGCCGGCGATGGCCACCCGGCGCTTCTCCCCGCCGGAGAGGTCGAAGGGGGATTTTTCCAGCATGTCCTCGGGCACGCCGGCGAAGCCGGCCGCCTCCAGGACCCTGGCGCGGATCTCCTCCTTCGAGAGCCCCATGTTCCTGGGGCCGAAGGCGATATCTTTATATACGGTCTCCTCGAAGAGCTGGTACTCGGGGTACTGGAACACCAGCCCCACCCGGAAGTGCGCCTCGCGGACGGCGGCCTTGGAGGAGCTCAGGTCCGTGCCGTCCACCAGGACGCGCCCGGACGTGGGCGTCTCCAGCCCGTTGAAATGCCGGATGAGGGTGGACTTCCCGGAGCCCGTGTGGCCCACGAGGCTGATGAACTCCCCGGGGAAGATCTCCAGGTCGATGTCCCGGATCGCGGTGGTCTCGAACGGCGTCCCGATCCCGTAGGTATGGGTCAGCGCCTCGGTCTTCAGAATCGGCGTCATACGGTCTTCGTCTCCATGGTCCCCGGGCGGAGCGCGGCGGCGACGGCCTGCGCGCATTCCTCCAGGCTCAGAGCGTCCAGCGGGACGTCCAGGCCCGCCTTCCGCAGTTCCGAGAGCAGTGCGACGGTCTCCGGCGTCTCCAGCCCGTACTCCCGCAGCAGGTCCGGCCGGGAGAAGAGCTCCTTGGGCATGCCGTCCAGGGCGACGGCGCCCCGGTCCATGACCACCACCCGGTCTGCCTGGGCCGCCTCGGACATGTGGTGGGTGATGAGCACCACGGTGACGCCCTGCTCCCGCAGGGCGCGGATCACGTCCATCACGTCCCGCCTGCCGCGGGGATCCAGCATGGCCGTGGCCTCGTCGAAGACGACGCACTCCGGTTCCATGGCCAGGACGCCCGCGATGGCGATGCGCTGCTTCTGCCCTCCGGAGAGGAGATGGGGGGCGTGCTCCCGGTATTCGTACATGCCCACCCGGCGCAGGGCCTCGTCCACCCGGCGGCGGATCTCCTCCGGCGCCACGCCAAGGTTCTCCGGCGCAAAGGCCACGTCCTCCTCCACCACGTTCGCCACGATCTGGTTGTCGGGGTTCTGGAACACCATGCCGATCCGGCGGCGGATCTCCAGGAGGACGGCCTCGTCCTTCGTGTCCATGCCGTCCACGTACACGGCGCCCCCCTGGGGGAGCAGCAGGCCGTTGAAGTGGCGGGCCAGGGTGGACTTCCCGGAGCCGTTCCGGCCCAGAATCACGGTGAAGGTGCCGGGATAGAAAGAGAGGGTCACGCCGCGCAGGGCCGGCTTCTCCGGCCGGCCCTCCTCGGCGGGGTAGGAGAAGGTGATGTTCTCGGCTGCGATGATCGGATCCATGTTACCGCTCCCAGCGGCAGCTCGCCCCGCAGGGCAGGACGAGTCCGCTCTCCGTGACGGGAAGCCCGAGCTCGCCGCTCTCCGCCCGGCCGCCGAAGCGGCGGGAGAGCGCGGACTTCACCAGATAGGTCAGCGCCGCGGGCGCGAGGCCCGTGGTGTAGGAATTGAGAAGGAAGAAGAGAGGCTCGTCCGAGAGGACGCCGCTCACCAGTTCCAGGAACTGCCAGATGCTGTCCTCCAGCTTCCAGACCTCGCCCCCCGGGCCGCGGCCGTAGGAGGGAGGGTCCATGATGACGGCGTCGTAGCGCTTCCCCCGGCGGATCTCCCGCTCGACGAACTTGCCGCAGTCGTCCACGATCCAGCGGACGGGACGGTCCGCGAGGCCGGAGGAGGCGGCGTTCTCCTTCGCCCAGGCGACCATGCCCTTCGCCGCGTCCACGTGGCAGACGCTGGCCCCGGCGGAGGCCGCCGCGACGGTGGCGCCGCCGGTGTAGGCGAAGAGGTTCAGCACGCGGACCGGGCGTCCGGCTCCGAGGATCTTCTCCCGGATCCAGTCCCAGTTTGCCGCCTGCTCCGGGAAGAGGCGCGGGTGCTTGAGATTCAGGGGCTTCACCTGGAAGGTGAGGTCGCCGTAGCGGATGGGCCAGCTGGCGGGGAGATCTCCCCGGTCCCAGCTCCCGCCCCCGGAGGAGGAGCGGGTGTACCGGGCGTCCGGCGTCTGCCAGAGGGGCAGGGCACGGGGCGTGCGCCAGATGGCCTGGGGGTCCGGGCGCACCAGGATATAGCTTCCCCAGCGCTCCAGCTTTTCCCCGCCGGAGCAGTCCAGAAGCTCATAATCCTTCCAACGATCCGCTGCCCACATGTGCCTCACCCGACAATGAGATTAATTCACCGTATTATATCATCTTCGTTCCGGCAAGTCAAACATTCCGGTCCCGTCACCCGGCGGACCGGTGCGGCGGGGGATTGATACGCGGCGGGAGACGTGGTAGAATCTGCCTGAGAGCAGCCCGCCCCGCGGATCCAGGACCGGACGGAACAGTGGGCGGGATGCCGGGAGAGGAAAGGAGTTTTCACCATGACAGACCATACCGTCGCCTCCTACGGCCCGGACGGGACCTACACCCGTCACAGCGAGGGCGCGTTCCTGCGCCTGGACGACGGGCGCATCCTGTTCGTCTACAGCCGCTTCACCGGCGCGTTCGAGGATGAATCTCCCTGCTGCCTGGCCGCAAGCTGGTCGGGCGACGAGGGGGAGACCTGGACGGAGCCCGTCGAAGTGCTCTCCGCGTCCTCCTTCGGCGCGCGGAACATCATGAGCGTGTCGCTGCTGCGCATGCGGAACGGGGACGTCGGGGTGTTCCACGGGGTCAAGAATACCCCCTCGTGCGACCAGCACTGGCTGGAGCGTTCCCGGGACGGCGGGCGGACGTTCTACCGGCGGACGGAATGCACCCTCCCGGACCGGCCGGGGTATTACGTGCTGAACAACGACAGGGTGGTCCGGCTCGCCTCCGGACGGCTGGTCATGCCGCTCGCGTACCACCGCAGTGGGGACGTCTTCTTCGACGGCCGCGGCGTCGGCTGCTTCCTTCTGTCCGACGACGACGGGGAGACCTGGAGGGAAGCCGCAGACACGGTCCATCCGCCCTTTACCGGGACCGAAACGGGCCTTCAGGAGCCCGGCGTGACGGAAAAGCGGAACGGGGCGCTGTGGGCGTATTTCCGGACGGACAAGATGGTCCAGTACGAGTCCTTCTCCCTGGACGGAGGGGAGACCTGGACGGCCGCGCAGCCCTCCCGCTTCACGTCCCCCATTTCGCCCATGAAGGTCGCCCGGCATCCCCAGACGGGGGACCTGTACGCGGTCTGGAACCCGATCCCGAACTACAACGGACGGAAACTCTCCGACGCGGGCTGGGGACGGACGCCCCTGGTCTGGGCGGTCAGCCGGGACGACGGGACGACCTGGAGCGAGCCGAAGGTCATCGAGGGGGACCCGGAGCACGGGTACTGCTACCCCGCGCTGTTCTTCACGGCCGACGGCGCCATGCTGGCGGCCTACTGCTCCGGCGGTCCGGAAGACGGGATCTGCCTCGCGCGCCTGACGATCCGGAAGATCGCGATCTGAGCGCCAGATTCCCATGAGAGAGCTGAAAGAAGGTGCGGGATGCAGATCCTGCTGATCCGCCACGGGGAGACGGACTGGAACATCAGGGCCCTGCTCCAGGGGCGGGAGGATATCCCTCTGAACCGGGAAGGCGTCCGCCAGGCGGAGGCCTGCGCCGGCGCGCTCCGGGGCATCCGGGCCGATATCGCGGCCACGAGCCCGCTCTCCCGGGCGAGGGAGACCTGTGAGATCCTCGCCCGCGCCATGGGCTGCCGGGAGATCTACGAGGAGCCGGACCTCATCGAGCGGGATTTCGGGGCCGCCTCGGGAGTCCCCCAGGCGGATATCTTCTCCAAGGCCATGGAGGAGGGGGAGGACATGGAGCCCCTGGAGGCGGTGGGCGAGCGGATGGAGCGGGCGCTCCTCCGCCTGGCCCGCGGCCGGAGCGGACGGGCGCTGGCCGTTTCCCACGGGGGCGCCATCAACATGCTGTTCGTCCGTCTCGCCAGAAACGGGAAGGGACCCGGGGTCCTGCATCTCAAGAACACCTGCGTGAACGTGTTCGAGACCGAGGGGGGCGTCCTGCGTCCCCTGGCGGCGAACCTCACCGGGGAGGAGGCCGCCGGGTTCCTCCGGAACCTGTGAGGCCGCGGCCGACAGCGTACGCCGGGGAGGGCTCCTCCCCGGCGTTTTCGCGCCCGCGCGAAAAAAAACCCGCCGGGGGGTTTCCATTTTGCGGAAAAAGAGGTACAATACAAGGTACTATGGATAAGTATAGCGTGGCGGTCAGGCCCGCGGAAGAGGAGTGAGAACATGGCGGAAGAAAAGAAGCCCGTCTATCGGCGGATCCTTCTGAAGCTCAGCGGCGAGGCCCTGGCGGGCGACAAGCACTTCGGTCTGGACTTTGACGTGATCGCCGACGTGTGCGCCGTGGTGAAGAAGTGCGTGGACGCCGGGGTGCAGGTGGGCATCGTCATCGGCGGCGGCAACTTCTGGCGGGGGCTCAAGGACGGGAACGGCAAGATGGAGCGCGCCCGGGCCGACCAGATGGGCATGATGGCCACGGTCATGAACTGCCTCGCGGTGTCCGACGTGATGGAGCAGATGGGCATCCCCGTTCGGGTGATGACCGCCATCGAGATGGAGGCGGTGGCCGAGCCCTACGCCCGGCTCAAGGCCGTCTCCCACCTGGACAAGAGCCGCGTGGTCATCTTCGGCTGCGGCACGGGCTCCCCCTACTTCTCCACGGACACGGGCGCGGTGCTGCGCGCCTCGGAGATCCGGGCGGACGCGATCCTGCTGGCGAAGAACATCGACGGCGTATACAGCGCCGATCCCCGCAAGGATCCCGACGCCAGGAAGTACGACCGCATCACCTACGATATGGTCCTGGCGAAGCACCTCGCCGTCATGGACAGCACCGCCACGTCCCTGGCATCCGACAACCGCATCCCCGTGGTGGTCTTCGCCCTGAAGGACCCGGAGAACATCTGGCGGGTCGTCACCGGCGAAAAGATCGGCACGGTGGTCGAATAAAGGTACACCGCGCCCGGTATCATCAAAACGAAACAACAGGAGGACAAGACCATGGCAGGAGATTACGACGTATACGAGACGAAAATGATGAAGACCCTGGACGCCCTGCAGAGCCAGTTCGGCGCCGTGCGCGCCGGCAGGGCCAGCGCCGCCGTCCTGGAGCCCATCCGCGTGGATTACTACGGCGTGCCCACGCCGATCTCCCAGATGGCCACCGTGGCATCTCCCGATCCCCGCACCCTGACCATCCAGCCCTGGGACAAGACCACGCTCAAGGCCATCGAGAAGGCCATCCTGATCTCCGATCTGGGCATCAATCCCCAGAACGACGGGCGGATCATCCGCCTGGTGTTCCCGCAGCTCACCGAGGAGCGCCGCCGGGATCTCATGAAGCTGGTCCACAAGTACGCCGAGGAGGGCAAGGTGGCCGTGCGGAACATCCGCAGGGACGCCATGGAGGCCTTCAAGGCCCAGAAGAAAAAGAGCGAGATCACCGAGGACGACCTGAAGATCGTGGAGAAGGACCTCCAGGAGCTGACGGACGAGTACATCAAGGAAGTGGACGCGCTGGCCGCCAAGAAGGAAAAGGAGCTGGCGGAGATCTGATGGCCGCCGCATCCGGGGCGGGGAAGGTCCCCCGCCACATCGCCATCATCATGGACGGCAACGGCCGGTGGGCCAGGCGCCGCGGACTTCCGCGCAGGGCGGGGCACGCCGCCGGTGCGGAGACGTTCCGGCGCATCGCCACCTGCTGCAAGGACATGGGCGTGGAGTACCTCACGGTCTACGCCTTCTCCACGGAGAACTGGAAGCGGCCGCCGGAGGAAGTGGCCGCCATCATGGAGCTGCTGGAGAAGTACCTTCTGGAGTCCGTGGAAAAGATGGAGAAGGACGGCATCCGGCTGAAGATCCTGGGGGACACGGCGCCTCTTTCCGAGGGGCTGCGGGCCCTCATCGCGAAGACCGACGAGATCTCCGGGCACGTGGAGGGCATGCAGGTGAACGTGTGCCTCAACTACGGCGGACGGGACGAGATCCTGCGGGCCGCCAGGGCCTGGAGCGAGAGCGGGGAGCCGCTCTCGGAGGAGACCTTCTCCCGGCATCTCTACACCGGGGGGATCCCGGATCCGGATCTCGTGATCCGGCCCAGCGGGGAGTACCGGCTGAGCAATTTCCTCCTCTGGCAGTGCGCCTACGCGGAGCTCTATTTCACCGACGTGCTGTGGCCGGACTTCACGAAGAAGGACCTGGAGAAGGCAATCGAAAGCTACGGAAAACGGGACCGCCGATACGGCGGTGTCCGGGAAAAGGGGCGGAAGGGTTGAAGCAGCGTCTGATCGTGGCCGCGGTAGGGCTCCCCATCCTGGTGGGGGGCACCATCCTGTTGCCTCCATGGGGGATGGCGGCCCTGACGGTGCTCATCCTCACGGTGGGAGCCGCAGAGCTCATCCGCGCGACGGGCTCCGGCACGGTGGAGCGTGTGTACGTCTACACCATGGTCTCCGCCGCGGCGATCCCCGTGGGCACCTGCTTCTGGACCTGGGAGCTCACGGTCCGCTGCGCCGCCGTCTTCCTGATCCTGGCCCTGGCCTTTGAGATGGTGTTCACCCGGGGGCGGGAGAAGTGCGTGACCTTCCGGGACGCCGCGGTCTGCCTTCTGGGCGGCGTGGGGATCCCGCTGCTGTATTCCTCCGTGGTCTCCCTGCGCATGCTGGACCGCGGGGCGGTCTACGTGATGCTGGGATACGCCATCACCATGCTCTCGGACACGGGGGCGTTCTTCGCGGGAAAGCGGCTGGGAAAGCACCGGCCTCTTCCCAGCGTGAGTCCCAACAAGACCACCGAGGGCTTCATCGCGAGCTTCCTCACCTGCATCGCTGTGGTCCTGTGCTTCGGCCTCGTGGTCCGCTGGGCGTTTTCCATCGAGACGGATTTCCTCGCCCTGCTCGCCTACGTGCTGCCATGCAACCTGGCCTGCCAGATCGGGGACCTCTTCTTCTCCGTGGTGAAGCGGGAGGCGGGCGTGAAGGATTTCTCCACGGTCCTGCCGGGACACGGCGGCATGTACGACCGGTTCGACAGCCAGTTCTTCACCGTGCCGGTGCTGTATCTTCTGGTGCTGGTCCTTCCGGCCTTCGGAGGCGGCTGAGTTGCGCGGCGCGGTCTCGGTCCTGGGATCCACCGGCTCCGTCGGGACCCAGACGCTGGAGGTCTGCAGGAGCCTTGATATCCCGGTGGCGGCGGTCGCCGCGAACCGGAACGCGGACCTTCTGGAGGCGCAGGCGCGGGAGTTCTCCGTGCCCCTGTGCGCCGTCATGGACGAAGGCGCCGCGGCGGATCTCAGGATCCGGCTCCGGGACACGAAGACCCGCGTCGTCTCCGGCACGGAGGGCTTCCTGGAGGCCGCGTCGGCGCCGGAGGCGGACACCGTCGTCACGGCGGTGATGGGCACGGTGGGGCTCCTTCCCACCATGGCGGCCGTCCGGGAGAAAAAGCGCATCGCCCTCGCCAACAAGGAGACGCTGGTCTGCGCCGGCAGCCTCGTCACGGCGGCGGCGAAGGCCCGGGGGGCGGAGATCCTCCCGGTGGATTCGGAGCACTCGGCGATCTTCCAGTGCCTCGCCGCCGGACGGCGGGAGGATCTGGAGCGCATCCTGCTCACGGGCTCCGGCGGCCCCTTCCGGGGCTGGAGCGCCCGGCGCCTGGAGACCGTGACGCCGGAGATGGCCCTGCGCCATCCCAACTGGTCCATGGGACGGAAGATCACCGTGGACAGCGCCACCCTCATGAACAAGGGCCTGGAGTATATCGAGGCCATGCATCTGTTCTCGGTCCGCCCGGATCAGATCCGGGTGGTGATCCATCCCCAGAGCGTGATCCACTCCCTGGTGGAGTTCCGAGACGGTTCCGTGATCGCCCAGATGGGCGCGCCGGACATGCGCATCCCCATCCAGTACGCCCTCACCTGGCCGGCCCGGGTGCCGGGCCCCGCCCGGCGGCTGGATCTCACCGAGGCGGCGGCCCTCACCTTCGAGGAGCCGGACCCGGAGACCTTCGGGTGCCTGCGCATCGCCATGGCGTGCGCTCAGCGGACCGGCGCGGCGTGCGCCGTGATGAACGGGGCGAACGAGGAGGCGGTGGCGCTCTTCCTGGAGGAGAAGCTCTCCTTCCCGGGGATCTGCCGGACGGTGGAAGCGGCGGTGGACGCCCTGGGCGGTCTTCCGGCCGGCAGCGTGGAGGAGGTCCTGGAGGCCGACCGCGCGGCCAGGCGATTCGTAAAAGAACACAGCGGAAAGGCGATCTGATGTATATCGTTCTCGCGATCCTGATCTTCGGGATCCTCATTGCGACCCACGAGCTGGGACACTTTCTCACGGCGAAGGCCTGCGGCGTGCAGGTGAACGAGTTCGCCGTGGGCCTGGGCCCGGCCATCCTGAAAAAGAAGCGGGGAGAGACCCAGTACTCCCTGCGCATCCTGCCCCTGGGCGGCTTCTGCGCCATGGAGGGGGAGGACAGCGTCTCCGAGAATCCCCGCGCCTTCACCAGCCAGCCGGTGTGGAAACGGTTCCTGATCCTGATCTCCGGGGCCGCCATGAACTTCCTCACGGGGCTCCTGGTGGTGCTCCTCCTGTTCTCCCGCTCGGAGTACTTCGTGGGGAGCACGGTGACGGACCTGGCGGAGGGATTCCGCTACGGCGGGGAGCAGGGCCTCATGGTGGGGGACGAGATCGTCCGCATCGACGGCCACGCTGTCTGGTACGTGGACGACTTCCAGACCTATATGTCCCGGTCCGACGGGACCGTGGACATGACGGTCCTGCGCGGCGGGCGCCGGGTGGAGCTGAAGGACTACCCCCTGCAGATGGAGGAGTTCGAGGTAGACGGGGAGACCGTCACCCGGTACGGCATCACCTTCAACATCATCCGGGCGAACCTGTGGGAGAAGTTCAAGTACGGCTGCTACACCGCCTACGATTTCGTGCGCCTGGTGTACATGAGCCTGGGAGACCTCCTGCGGGGCGCCGTGGGCGTGAACGAGCTCTCCGGCGTCGTGGGGATCGTGGATACCATCAGCCAGGTGGGACAGCAGTCCGCCACCCGGAGCGCCGCGCTCCTCAACATCGCGTATCTCGCGGCGTTCATCGCCGTGAACCTGGCGGTCATGAACCTGCTGCCCATCCCCGCCCTGGACGGCGGACGGATCTTCTTCCTCCTGGTCACCTGGGTGCTGGAGAAGATCCTGGGCCGGAAGATCGACCCCAAGTACGAGGGCTATATCCACGCCGCGGGCCTCGTTCTGCTCCTCCTGCTCATGGCGTACGTGATGTTCAACGATATCGTGAGGATCGTCCATGGAACGTAAACAGATCCTGGTGGGCGGCGTGCCCGTGGGCGCGGGCGCCCCGGTGACCGTCCAGTCCATGACGAATACGAGGACCGACGACGTGGAGGCCACGGCTGCCCAGATCCGGCGCCTCGAGGACGCGGGCTGCGACATCGTGCGCGTGGCGGTGCCCGACATGGAGGCGGCCCGCGCCATCGGAGCCATCCGGGAGCGGATCGGCATCCCCCTGGTGGCGGACATCCACTTCAACTACCGGCTGGCCCTGGAAGCCGTGGCCGCCGGCGCGGACAAGATCCGCCTCAATCCCGGGAACATCGGGGGGGAGGACCGGGTGAAGGCCGTGGCGGAGGCGTGCCGCCTGAGAAAGGTCCCCATCCGCATCGGAGTGAACGGCGGGAGCGTGGAAAAGCCCATCCTCGCAAAGTACGGCGGCGTCACGCCGGAGGCGCTGGCGGAGAGCGCGCTCGGCCACGCGGCGCTTCTGGAAAAGTTCGATTTCGACGACATCTGCCTTTCCGTAAAGGCCTCCAGCGTGCCTCTCACGGTGGCGGCCTACCGGCTCCTGAGGGAGAGGACTCCCTATCCGCTCCACGTGGGCGTGACGGAGACGGGCACGGAGGCCATGGGGATCGTCAAGTCCGCCGCCGGGATCGGCGCGCTGCTCCTGGAGGGGATCGGGGACACGATCCGCGTCTCCCTCACTGCGGATCCCGTCCGGGAGGCGGAGACCGGCGTGGAGCTCCTCCGGGCGCTGGAGCTACGGGGCGGGCCGCGGCTCGTCTCCTGCCCCACCTGCGGCAGGACGCGCATCGACCTCATCGCCATGGCGGGCGAGGTGGAGGCGCGGCTGAAGCACGTGCGGAAGGACATCACCGTTGCGGTGATGGGCTGCGCCGTGAACGGGCCGGGAGAGGCCTCCCACGCGGACTTCGGCATCGCCGGGGGCGACGGGGAGGGGATCCTCTTCGCCAAGGGGAAAATCATCGGGAAAGCACCGGCTGCAGAACTGGTGGATCGTCTCATGGAGATGATCGAGGAAGAGGCCAAATGACGGGAGAACAGGTCCCATTTTACAGCATGTTCCCGTTTCTGGAGGAAAACGAGATCCTGAAGGAGCTCCTCTCCGGAGCGATGGTCCGGTCCGTGAACGTGGACAGGACGGCAAGGCGGATGGAGGTCAACGCCTCCAGCCCCAGGATGGCGGCTCCCGTGGAGCTGCACCTGATCGAATCGGCGCTGCAGGAGGAGTATTCCCTCTCCGGGGCCGAGGTGCATATGGAGTATACGGGCGCGCCCCGGGCCGCGAAGGCCGCGGAGAAGGGACCGGAGAGCACGGTCCTCATGGGGCGGGCAATCAAGAGGAAGACCGTCCCCATCTCCAGCCTCACGCTGGAGAGCGGCCGGGTGGCCGTGGAGGGCGAGGTCTTCGCCGTGGCCAGCCGGGAGATCACGAAGCGGGCGGCCTACGTTCTGAACTTTGACATCACCGATCACACGGGCTCCCTGCGCGTCTCCAAGTTCATCGTGCGCGAGGGCTCCGAGGATCTGATCCGCAAGCTGGAGGAGAAGGTGAAGCCCGGGCTGTACGTCCAGGTGAGCGGCCTTGTGGGATACAACCGCTACGACAGCGACATCACCATGGAGGCGGACAGCATCGCCGCGGTCAGAAAGCCGCGGCGGGAGGACCTGGCGGAGGAGAAGCGCGTCGAGCTCCATCTCCACACCCAGATGTCCGCCATGGACGCCACCACCAATACGAAGAAAGCCATCCAGCGGGCAATCGCCTGGGGACACCCCGCCGTCGCCATCACGGACCACGGGGTCTGCCAGTCCTTCCCGGACGCCTTCAAGGCCGCGAAGGACAAGAACATCAAGATCCTCTACGGCATGGAAGGGTACTACGTCAACGACGTGGACGACCGTCCCGCCGTGCTCGGCTCCGTCTCCGGCCCCATGGGGGAGGAGATCTGCGTCTTCGACATCGAGACCACCGGCCTGGACGCCGGACGCGACGCCGTGACGGAGATCGGCGCGGTCATCATGCGGGGGGAGGAGGAGCTGGCGCGGTTCCAGACCTTCGCCGACCCGGGGACGCACATCCCTGCGAACATCACCGCCCTCACCGGCATCCGGGACGAGGACGTGGCCGGGGCGCCCGGCCAGGCCGAGGCCGTCCGGGCCTTCCTGGAGTTCGCCGGAGACCGGCCCCTCGCCGCGCACAACGCCAGCTTCGACGTCGGCTTCCTGACGGAGATCTGCCGCCGGGAGAAGATCGATTTTGCGCCCCGGTATCTGGACACCTATCCCATGGCCCAGGGGCTCCTGCCCGACCTGCGGAACTTCAAGCTGGATACCGTGGCCGACCGGCTGAGCCTGCCGGAATTCGCACACCACCGGGCGTCCGACGACGCGGTGACCACGGGGCTCATCCTCGCCCGGCTCCTCGGGGAGCTCCGGAAAGCGGGGATCCGCCGCCTGGAGGACGTGGGCCCGGAGATCCAGCGGCGCCGGAACAGGACCGCCGCCCACCGGCGGGCCAGGCCCTACCACATCATCCTTCTTGCCTCCAACGAGACGGGCCTCCGGAACCTGTACCGCCTCGTCACGTCCAGCTATCTCGACCATTTCCGCCGGAACCCCATCGTGCCCAAGAGCGAGCTCATGCGCCGGCGGGAGGGCCTGATCATCGGCTCGGCCTGCGAGGCCGGCGAGGTCTTCGGAGCCGTGAGCGACCGCCGCAGTCCCATGGAGCAGCGGCGCCTGGCGGAGTTCTACGACTATCTGGAGATCCAGCCTCTGGCGAACAACCGCTTCATGCTCGTGGGAGACCGGGCCAGGGCCCGGGACGAGGAGGACCTGCGGAACTTCAACCGCCGGATGGTCGCCCTGGGGGCGGAGCTGGGAAAGCCCGTCTGCGCCACGGGGGACGTCCACTTCCTGGACCCGGAGGATGAGATCTACCGGCACATCCTCCTGTGCGCCAAGGACTTCGAGGACTTCGACCGGGAGAACCCCCTCTACTTCCGCACCACGGACGAGATGCTGGAGGAGTTCTCCTATCTGGGAGAGGAGACCGCCTACGACGTGGTGGTCCGGAACCCGCGGAGCATCGCGGACCGCTGCGAGGCCGTGAGCCCCCTGCCGCCGCCGACCCTGTTCCCGCCGAAGATCGAGCACAGCGCCGAACAGCTCCGGGAGCTGGTCTACGGCCGGATGCGGGAACTCTACGGGGACGATCCGCCGAAGATCGTCACGGACCGGGTGGAGGCGGAGCTGGAGCCCATCCTGGCCAGAGGCTACGACGTCATCTACATGACCGCACAGAAGCTGGTGGCCGATTCCCTGGCCCACGGATATCTGGTTGGGAGCCGGGGCAGCGTGGGATCCTCCCTCGTGGCCTACTTCGCCGGCATCACGGAGGTCAATTCCCTTCCCGCCCACTACCGCTGCCCGAACTGCCGCCACGCGGACTTCGAGGCCGGAGAGGGCTGGGACTGCGGCGCGGACATGCCCGACCGGGACTGCCCCGTCTGCGGGGCCCGGTACCGGAAAGAGGGGTTCAACATCCCCTTCGAGACGTTCCTGGGCTTCGGCGGCGACAAGGTGCCCGACATCGACCTGAACTTCTCGGGGGAATACCAGGCGAACGCCCACCGGTATACCACGGAGCTCTTCGGAAAGGACCACGTGTTCCGGGCCGGGACCATCGGCACTGTGGCGGAAAAGACCGCCTACGGGTACGTGAAGAAGTATCTGGAGAAGACGGGCCGGGTGGTCACCAAGGCGGAGGAGGCGCGGCTCGCCCTGGGCTGCGTGGACGTGAAGCGCACCACCGGACAGCACCCGGGCGGCCTCGTGGTCATCCCCCAGGACCGGGAGATCACGGATTTCTGCCCCGCGCAGCACCCGGCGGACGACCCGGATTCCGATATCATCACCACCCATTTCGAGTATCACTGCATGGAGGACAACCTCCTCAAGCTGGACGAGCTGGGCCACGACGACCCGACCATGATCAAGATGCTGGAGGACGCCACCGGCGTGAACGCGAGGGAGATCCCCCTCGACGATCCGGAGACCATGCGGATCTTCACCTCACCGGCGCCTCTGGGGCTTCCCGACGGGGACCCCGTCATCGGGAAGACCGGCTCCATCGGCATCCCGGAGTTCGGCACCGGCTTCACCAGGCAGATGCTGGCCGACACCCTGCCGGACAAGTTCTCCACCCTGGTGCGGCTCTCCGGATTCTCCCACGGCACGGACGTGTGGCTGGGGAACGCCAAGGACCTCATCCTCTCCGGGACCGCCACGGTCAACGAGACCATCGGCTGCCGGGACGACATCATGCTCTACCTCATCTCCATGGGGATGCCGCCCAAGCGGTCCTTCAAGATCATGGAGTCCGTGCGGAAGGGGAGAGGCCTCCCCGACGGCGCGGGGGAGGAGATGAAGCAGGCCGGCGTGCCGGACTGGTACATCGACTCCTGCCGGAAGATCAAGTACCTGTTCCCCAAGTCCCACGCGGTGGCTTACGTGACCATGGCATTCCGCATCGCCTGGTTCAAGGTCCACGAGCCTCTGGCGTTCTACAGCGCCTACTTCTACCGCCGCAGCCAGAAGGACGGCTTCGACGCCTCCATCATGACGAAGGGCATCGACGTGGTGGCCGGGAAGATCCGGGAGTTCTCCTCGAATCCCGACGCCACCGCCAAGGAGCAGGATCTCCTGGTGACGCTGGAGGCCTGCTACGAGTTCTACAAGCGCGGCTTCGAGTTCCATCCCATCGACCTCTATCGGTCGGACGCCACCAGGTTCCTCATCGAGGACGGGGCGCTCCTTCCGCCCTTTGTGGCCATCAGCGGCCTGGGGGAATCGGCGGCGCTGGACATCGTGGAGCAGCGGAAGGGCCGGACGTTCATCTCCGAGGATGAGTTCTCCGACGCCTGTCCGAAGGTCTCCAAGACACACATTGAGCAGCTCAGGGAACTGGGCGCCCTCAAGGGGCTGCCGCAGACCAGTCAGTTATCGCTATTTTAACAGGGGGCTACGTATATGAACGAGACAGAGTATCGCTCCATCTGGCCGGAATGGCAGATCCAGAAGCGGCTGTTCACCGGCGAGTTCTGTTCGACGTATCTGGCGGTGAGCCAGAACGACGACGCGCCGGACAGCAAGATGATCCAGATCGTCAGCATCCCGCCGGATACGCCGGAGACCGCCCAGCGCCGGGCACAGGCCATGGCGCAGCTGCAGAGCATGGGCGTGGACAGCGAGCAGCTGCACGCCTACTACGGCCGTCTCCGCCAGGAGCTCGGCCGGGAGATCGGCCGCTACCGCACGCTCCAGACCGACGGCATGGCGCCGATCCTCAAGGCGGGCTTCGAGGACGCCGGGGACGGCATCGGCTGGACGGCCTACATCCTCACGGAGCTGAACATGCCGCTGTCCTATTACCGGCACCGGCACATCACCGGCGCCGAGGAGGCGCTGCGCTGCGGGCGGGATCTGTGCCACGCCCTGGCCTCCCTGGAGCGTGAGAACGCCGTCCACGGCGAGCTCAACGACACCACCGTGGTGCGCACCAGCGAGGGCGCCTTCGAGATGACCGCCTACGCCTACCGGCGGGTGCTGGAGAAGGCCGGCCAGGTACTCTATCCCCAGCGGCTCACGGACTTCGACGCTCCGGAAGTCGCCAGCGAGCGCCGGTACAGCATGGCGGCGGATCTCTATTCCGTGGGCATGCTCATGGGCTTCCTGCTCTGCGGCGGGGAGCTGCCGGACGACACCCGGCTCTCCCAGGCCTTCGATACCAACCGCAGGCTCGTCGCCCTCATCCGCAAGGCCATCAACCCCCGGATCTCCGAGCGGTTCGCCACCGCCGCCGAGATGCTCGCCGCTCTCAACGAGCCGGGCCTCGGGACCGACGAGAGCGAGCGGTTCGCGGAGCCGGAGGCCGAGCGCTTCGCGCCGGCCGTCACCCCCGTCGATACCGCCGCGGCCGCGGCCGCTCCCATCCTGGCGCCGGATCTGCCTCCGGAGGAGCCCAAGGGCTTCTGGGGCAAGCTGAAGGCCATCCTGCAGCCCATGGAGATCCCCTCCGACGAGGATCTGCCGGAGACGGACGAACCCGTTCCCGTGCCGGAGTTCAGCCTGCGCCGCAAGCCCACCGCGCAGCAGTTCGAGCAGCCCCCCGAGGATGCGGGCGTGGACGAGTGGGCCGGGGCCTGGGAGGCCACGGGCGACGTGCCTCTGGCACCCCCGGAGCTGGCGCAGCCCGCCGCCGAGGCGCCCATGCCGCTGGACGATCAGCCCAGCGCCCCCAGAGAGGAAGAGGAGGACACCACCGGCCAGGAGATCGGCGCGCTGGTGGCCACCATGATCGAGGAGAACGGCATCGGCGACGGGCTCAAGGCCCAGGCCGCCGCCGAGCCCGAGGAGATACCGGAAGCGCCTCAGGAGCCGGCACAGCCCGAAGAGGTACCGGAAGCGCCTCAGGAGCCGGCGCAGCCCGAGGAGGAGATCCCCTGGGGCGACGACGTTGCCGAGCCCGCCGAAGAGCCCGGCGCGGAGACCGAAGCCGCGGAAGAGGCTCCGGAGGTCGTTCCCGCTGAGGCCGCACCGGCCGGGGAACCGGAGACCGCCGAACAGGAAGCCCCCGCTGAGGAAACCGCTGCGGAGGAAGCCCCCGCCGGGGAAGCATCCGCGGAGGGAACGGACGACGGTACGGAAGAGCCGGAGGAGACGGCCGAAGACGGCGGAGAACAGCCTTTCGAGCCGGAACGGCCGCTGGTGGGCGCCGTGACCGCGTCCCTGCCTTCGGACATCGACCTCAACCTGCTGGCCACGCTCCCCGAGGCGGAGGAAGGCCAGACCGAGCCCGAGCCGGAGCAGCCCAAGCCCGCGGATCCTCTCAACGGCCCCTCCGTCTTCGACGACGAGGAGCTTCAGAAGATCATCCGGGAGACCCACGAGGAGGAAGCGGACGAGGCCGCCTATACGCCCAGCTACCGTCCGGAGGACGAATTCTACGCCAAGGTCGACGGGGAGAATCCCCCGACGCAGAAGAAGCGCTCCCCGCTGCCGCTGATCCTGATCATCGTGGCTGCGGCCCTGGCCATCGCCGCGATCCTGTATTTCGTAAAGCCCTGGCGGTATCTCGGCATCGGCACCAAGCCCGCGCAGGACGGCGGAGAAACGGCTCAGACCCAGGAACAGACCCAGGTCCAGTCCGGGAACGACGACGCCTCCTCCGGCGGGACCGGGGACGACGCTTCCTCCGGCACCCAGTCCGGGAACACCGGCAGCACCGCGCCGGCGGACGGGGATTTCCTGCTCCCCTCCGATACCGTGGAGCTCACCCTGGAGGATCTGGAGGGCTTCTCAGAGTACGACAGCTACATGGCCCTCAACGAGATCTACGCCCGCAGGGGATACATCTTCACGACCAACACCCTGCAGGAGTACTTCTCCGGCAAGAGCTGGTACCACGGGACGACGGACAGCAGCATCGAGGTCTACAACGCCATGACGGAGCTGGAGCACAAGAACATCGAGACCATCATGGAGTACCAGAGGATCATGGGGTATCGGGACGACGAATGAACATCGAGGCGAAGTATTCCGTCCCCTGCCTGTTCGGCCTTGAGGGGCTGGCGGCGGAGGAACTGCGCCGGATGGATCTGCGTGACGTGGCCGCGGAAAACGGCCGCGTCCGCTTTTCCGGCGATCTTTCGGCCCTCGTGCGGGCCAATCTCCGGCTGCGGACGGGGGAGCGGGTGCTCCTCACCGTGGGGAGCGTTCCCTGTCCCACCTTCGACGCCCTTTTCGAGGGCGTGAAAGCCATGCCCTGGGAACGCTACATCCCCGTGGACGGCGCCTTTCCCGTCAAGGGCCACTGCCTGGATTCCAAACTCCACTCGGTCCCGGACTGCCAGAGCATCATCAAGAAGGCCGTCGTGGAGCGCCTCCGGCAGAAATACCGGACGGAGTGGTTTCGGGAGACCGGGGAGAAGTACCAGATCCGGTTCTCCATCCTGAACGATACGGCGGAGGTCTCCATCGACACCTCCGGCACCGGGCTCCACAAGCGGGGCTACCGGCCCGTGGGAAACGCGGCGCCCCTGCGGGAGACGCTGGCCGCCGCCATGGTGGAGATCGCCCGCTACCGGGGAAGGGACGTGTTCCGGGACCCCTTCTGCGGCTCCGGCACCATCCCCATCGAGGCGGCTCTCATCGCCCGGAACCGCGCTCCCGGCCTGGACCGCCGGTTCGACGCCATGGCCTGGAGATGGGTCCCGAGAGCCCTGTGGCAGACCGCCCGGGAAGAGGCGCAGGATCTGGAATACCACGGGACCTACGACATCCTGGGAAGCGACGTGGATCCCGAATGCGTGGAGATCTCCCGGGCCAACGCCGGCCGAGCGGGCGTCTCGGAGATCGTCCGGTTCGAGCGCGCGGACGCCAGGCGGTTCTCTCCCGGGTCGGACCGGGGCATCGTGGTGTCGAATCCCCCCTACGGGGAACGCGTCATGGAGCGGCGGGAAGCAGAGCGGCTCTACCGCCAGTTCGGCGCCGCGGTGAAGGGACTGGACGGCTGGGGCTTCTATCTGCTCTCCTCCCACACGGAGTTCGAGCGCGCCTTCGGCCGCACCGCCGACCGCAGGCGGAAGCTCTACAACGGAATGATCAAGTGTGATCTCTTCCAGTACCGCCCCCTGGCCGACCGGACGAAATAATGGTTTACAAGAGAAGAAAAACGAAGAAATAGGAAGAGAACAGGAGAATTAAGAAGATATCAGGAGCGCAGTTTGAATTGTCTGGAAAATTCAAACGGATCGGTGGAAATTTCAATCCTTTGCCCCTTGCACAATGGTAAGACTTGGTCTATTATAATACCAGGTTAGCACTCAAGCGCTTTGAGTGCTAACGGCGGAAAAATCAAATCCATCAGGATCTTAGGAGGAACCGGAAATGACACTGAAACCCCTGTCTGACAGAGTCGTCATCAAGCGTGTGGCGGCAGAAGAGACCACCAAGAGCGGCATCATCCTCACCAGCGCGGCGCAGGAAAAGCCCCAGGTGTACGAAGTGATCGCCGTCGGCCCCGGCGGGATCGTGGACGGCGAGAAGGTCGAGATGACCGTGAAGCCGGGCGACCGCATCATCACCGGCAAGTACACAGGCACCGAAGTCAAGATCGACGGAGAAGAGCTCACCATCGTCAAGCAGAGCGACATTCTGGCCGTCGTGGAATAACAGGAGGACTTGAATTATGGCAAAGCAGATCATTTACGGAGAAGATGCGCGCAGAGCGCTGGTCCGCGGCGTCAGCCAGCTCGCCGATACCGTGAAGCTGACCATCGGCCCCCGCGGCCGGAACGTGGTGCTGGACAAGAAGTTCGGCAGCCCGCTGATCACCAACGACGGTGTCACCATCGCCAAGGAGATCGAGCTGAAGGATCCCTTTGAGAACATGGGCGCTCAGCTGGTCCGCGAAGTCGCTTCCAAGACCAACGACGTTGCCGGCGACGGCACCACCACCGCCACCCTGCTGGCCGAGGCCATCGTGACCGAGGGCGCTAAGAACGTGGCCGCCGGCGCCAATCCCATGATCATGAAGCGCGGCATCCAGAAGGCCGTCAA
>JAEEGL015981604.1_pt1 | contig 19433 bp, 19 predicted proteins | sample 9134231 | NCBI WGS metagenome assembly JAEEGL01 (sample SAMN16246548, study PRJNA631951) | gut metagenome | biome: gut microbiome; feature: rumen; material: fiber-attached | host: Bos | place: Iran: Karaj | collected 2018-10
ACAAAGTTACGGGTCTGTATATAAATAAACCAAGCATAGGTTCTCAGGGGCTTTTTGGCGCATCCTATGGAATAATCAAGAATGTGTTTGTTTCCGGTAATGTCACTGGAAGCAATGATAGCGCTATTCTTGCAGGTATTGCACAAGACATAGATAACTGTCATGTAAGTGGTTCTGTTAAAGGAGACCGGCAAGTAGGTGGTATAGCAGGAAATGCCCATGGAAGTGTTAGTAATAGTTATTCTAATGCTAATATAACATCTACCAATAAACAAAGTGGTTCTTTATTAGGGACTGCTGATTGTATAGTTGAAAACTGTTATGCAACAGGAAATGTGTATAGTAATGCAAACACTACTGGGGGATTAGTTGGGGATGCATATCATGAGATAAGAAATTGCTATGCAACGGGTGATGTCGTATCACAAGGCGGATATATAGGAGGATTAGTTGGCGATGCACGTGAACTAATAGTTAACAGCTATGCTATGGGTAATGTTAAAGGTGTTGACTGTGTGGGTGGACTTGCAGGGATATCTGAAGCTATAACGAATTGCTATGCTACAGGTAATGTATCTGGTAATCAGTGGGTAGGTGGGTTGGCAGGATGTAACATGAACACAGTTGATAAGTCATATGCGATAGGGAATGTAGCAGGAAAAATCTGCGTTGGAGGTTTAACAGGCTGCAACACTGCAAACATAACCAATTCATATTCACTAGGGGATGTAGAAGGAGAAGATTATGTTGCCGGTTTTTCCGGGTATTTATATGCCGGTGTCGAAAATTGTTATTCAAAAGGTGATATTAAAGTTATTCCAAGCGAAGAAGATAGTCCATACTATGATGATTTTGTTGTTAAAGCAGAGGATTCAATTGTAATAACAAACGGACAATCATTTAAAGTTTCACCAGTAACTTTGCAGGTAGGTATCCACGGAGATGAAAATTCTCAAATATCCGTTAAAACAGGGTTAAATATTAAATTGTCGGTAGATAGTTTAACAAGTGATTATGCATACAACAATATCACCGACTTTTTGAATCAATTGAGCAACAAAGCGACAGAGCTTGGTGCGGCACAGAATAGGCTTGAATCTGCTTTGGAAAGCAATATGGTACAGATGGACAATTTGACATCTTCGCTTTCAACAATACGTGATGCTGACATTTCAGAAGTTTCATCTGACTTCATTCGTCAGCAGATACTTCAACAAGCAGCCGCAACATTGTTATCTACTGCAAACCAATCTCCTGCAATAGCATTGCAGTTGATATAACTTTCTCCTTCCCCTTTGATGGGAGAAGGGGTCTAATGCGTATGAAAGTGATATTTGATTTTTGAGAAATTTCAACCCTCACCCGAATTTCTAAATTCGCTCTGCTCATTAAGAAATTCTACCCTCTCCCCTTTTGGGCGAGGGGTAAATTGTGTTGCATTGCAGTTGATATAAACCACTTCTCCCTGGGAGAGGACGTCCTGAAAGGACAGGAGAGGGTGTTATTAATATATAAAACCCTCTCTGTCACTAGATAATATTTTACTACTACCTACAACATTGACTTTAATTTGTTGTTAGGAATCTCGTTCGGCAAGCTCTCTATCCATAAGAAACAGTGCAACTTTATCCTCGCCAAACATTTCGAGTCTTTTTATAATGTTTTTGACATTTTCTTCTTCTTCAATTTGCTCCTCAATAAACCAATCTACAAAAGTCAAAGTAGTTCTGTCACATTCCTCTTCAGCCTTTTTTGCAACTGTCATAATTGAGTTTGTTATACATTTTTCATGCTCGTAGACAATATTAAATACAGATAGTATCCCCTTAAACTCAAACTCAGGCATTCGTATCTGCTTTAGCGTTACAAAACTGTTTCTGTCAATCAAGTAGTCAAATATTTTAAGTCCATGTTCAACCTCTTCTCTGGCTTGATGCCTCATCCAAGAGGCGAATCCGTTAAGTCCAAGCTCTTTCATCTGTGCCGACATCGACAAATACAAGTATCCGGAATAAAATTCTTTATTGATTTGTTCGTTTAATATTTCATTAATTTGTTCACTTATCATTTTGCCCCCTCGTTTTTAATTTTTGTTTTTCCAAAGTCCGTGAATATTGCAAAGTTCCAATGCAACAAGTTCTCCTTCAAAGCCTGTAATATTATATACAGCTGTTTCATCAGGCTTGAAAAACTTAATCCTAAGCTCGGTTTTATCCTTGTTATAAACCTCTGCAAATTGTATGTAGTGTTCGTTGGTCATCGGATGTTTTCTTACACTTACATATTTTGCATCACTGCAAACTCCGCTCTCACAGCCTTCATGAACTATTTCAACTTCCGGAACATGTTTTTCTCCTAGCTCATTTTCCTCATAACTTCCCTCAAGGAATTCCATCTCTTCTCCGCAACATACAAGTTCACCTTCTCCTTCCAAAAGTACTTGTACAACATTCCCACAAACTTTACATTTGTAGATTCCCAATTTTATACTCATAACAAACTCCTTTCTTCAGTACATTTTAAGTAATCCTGCAAAAACTTCATTGTAGGAACGGGGGATTTATGGTATTATCTTGTCTATGGAAAATATTTTTGCAAACGCTAATAATGAGAAAAATCAACCTGATAATAAGAATGAGAAAACATTAATACTTGACCAATATGAAAGTATTAAAGAAAATTATGAAGAAATATTTGTAACTGCTGCAATCCAAATCAGGGATGCTATCGATAAACTAAAACCCGAAGAAAATCCATGCACCCTTTGCTCAAAAAAATGCGAGATTAAAGACATAGATATATTCACTGATTATCCGCCGGGCTGCGCCTACAAAGAATGGCAAGCTCAAACTCTTTCCTTTTTAGGCGGGGAATATCAGCAAAAATTAAAAAATACTTATGAACTTCTTATGGATAAGAAAAATGAGTATTCTTGCAACAAGTGCGGTGATTGCTGCAGACTTGCTGTTAGCCCTTATTCATATGAACAATTGAAACAAAGAGCCTTTAAAGGCGATAAATTTTCAAAAGATTTTGTTTCGGTATTTGTTCCTTACCAGAGTGAAGAAGACGCAAAAAAGGCTAACCCGGAGTATTTTGAAGCATTGGGGGACTTGGTTGATGATAAAACATACTATTACTATTGCCCTAAAGTAAAAGATAATTTATGTTCTGATTACGAAAACAGACCGGATATATGTAAAGATTTTCCGCATAATCCTTTAAAACTCTTGCCTTCAAGATGCAGTTATAATGTTTGGAGAAATGAAATTGCTAAGCAAGCAATGCTTTTAAATGCAAAGAAAGATATAATAGCATTCTACAAGCAAAAATTGGGATAGTATTATGAATGGCGTTTTATCAGGTTTAAGTTTAAGTGAAATAGAAAAAATAACCGACGAAATGAATGCATCAAAATTTCGTGCAAAACAGATTCATAATTGGATATATTCAAAATCTGTTTCCTCAATTGACGAAATGACAGACCTTGCAAAAGATTTTAGGGAGAAATTGAAAGAAAAATATACAGTTACCGAAGCAAAAATCAAGATTAAACAGGTCAGTTCAGACGGAACTATAAAATATTTGATAGAATACCCAGACGGAGAATGTGTTGAAACCGTTCTTATGAGATTTGATAATCGTGCAAATCTGACTGCATGCGTAAGTTCTCAGGTTGGCTGCGCTGTTAATTGCTCTTTTTGCGCTACAGGTAAAAGAGGGTTTATAAGAAATTTAACGAGCAAAGAAATTATTGAACAGGTTCTTACGATACAAAGAGACACCGGATTAAAGGTTACTAATGTTGTGTTTATGGGACAAGGGGAACCCCTTTTAAACTTAGACAACGTATTAAAAGCACTGGAAATATTTAATACTGATTTTCAAATAGGAGCTAGAAGGATAACAATTTCTACAAGTGGAATAATTCCAAAAATAAATGAACTTGCGAAGTTTGAATTACAGTCAACTCTCGCCATATCTCTGCATGCGCCAAACCATAAGTTAAGAGCGGAATTAATGCCAATTGAGAACAATTATAGCATTGAAGAATTAAAAAATGCTCTATTAAATTATATTGACAAAACTGGACGCAGGATTACAGTTGAATACATTATGATTAAAGATTTTAATGATACCTTTGAGTGTGCAAAAGAACTCGCAACTTACTTGAAGGATATTAAATGCAACGTGAATTTGATTCCATACAATTCGGTTGACCAAACAAAATATAAAAAGTCATCCGGAGACAACATTATGAAATTTAAGTATATACTTGAGCATTCGGGGAAAAAAGTAACCGTAAGACTTGAGCGCGGGGCTGATATTGATGCTGCCTGCGGTCAACTCAAAGGCCGGAAATAAACACTGAGAGGAGTTGTCGTTGAATAACATATTTAAAAATAACCTAATTGCTTTAGCTCAAAAAAATCCTGCACTGACAGACAAGCTCCAAAATTATGTACCGGATAAAATACCGGAATTAGTAAATGAAAACGGTGCATATAATTTCAAATACAATGGTTTGCTTATTCACAATCAGCAAAATCCGCTCGGAGAAGCGCAAGAAATTTTTTCAATGACAACAAATGAACCGGTTTCAATACATTTGGTTTATGGATTGGGGTTAGGGTATTTATTTCAAGTTACTGCACTTAAATCAATAGGAACTGTAATTTTATATGAACCTGACTTAAATATTTTATGGGCTGCATTTAATTTGGTTGATTTTTCAAATGATATATTAAAGAAAAATGTATTCATTACCAACACTTTGGAAGATACCTCATCTGAAATATATAAAAAATCAAATACACTTAATACTCCGCAGCTGATTTCGCTTCCCTCTGTCAGAGAATTTGATTCCAAAGGATTTGAAACCCTCGTTAGGAAGCTGCAGGAAATCGTTGGTTCATATACATTGGATTTAAAATTTACAAAAGAAAAATTTTATCCGTCCTTAAAAATGCTAATAAAAAATATTCCCGCCCTATTAAATGAAGTGCCGTTGGCGCGATTTAAAAATATATTCCAAGGGAAAACTGCGGTAGTCGTTTCTGCAGGGCCTACACTGGATCGAAATATTGAAGTCTTAAAAAAGAATCGGGATAAATATATTCTTTTTACAGTCGGAACCGCAGTTAAAACTTTATACAAAAACAATATAAAACCGGATTTCTTATGTATAATTGAAACTTACAACTCGTCCAAGCAAATTGAAGGTCTGGATTTAAAAGATGTATATTTTATTACCGAACCATATGCAAGCCCTGAGTTAAGGAATTTTGAATACAAAGATATCTTTTCACATATTTCTGCAAACTCACCTATAAACCATTTTTGGGCAGAGATTTGCGGTGAAAATATCGAAGAATATTGGTCAAAAGGTACTGTATCCTACACAGCCCTTAATTGTGCCAGACTGTTAGGTTGCTCAAAAATAATACTTGTCGGACAAGATTTGGCATATATTGAGGGCCAATGTTACAGCAAAGATTCCGCCTACAAAGACTTGGTCTGTGAATTTAATAAAACCTCTAACCGCTGGGAAATAAGCGCAAAAGATTTTGAAGCGTTTGCCACTGCAATCTCACCATCAAAAAACAAAGAAACCTGTATTAAAACTGCAAAAAGGCGACTTGAACGTTTAAATAATTCTCTCTACTATGTTAAAGGCATAAATGGCGATATGATTCCGACAGAATCGGTTTATGCTGAATTCGTAAAACCTTTAAGCGAATTTACCGAACACTTCAAAGGTATAAAGTACATAAACACATCTCTTGTCGGAGCACAAATTGATGGATTTGAAAATTTACCGCTTGAGGAAGCATTGATTGGCTCTGAAATCATTGACAATCGTAATATAGAAATTGATTTCAATTACGATAAAAACTCAATAGTTAAAAATCTTGAAATGGCATTATTGAATTTAAAAGAACCTTTAACACTTATAGAAGAAGGGAATCAGATACTAAAAAATTTGTCAAATAATTTAAAACGCAGAAAAAATGTTGATAAAGACACTTTGAAACTTTTAAAAAAAGTTTCTCTAATATATCTTGATTTAACCGGAAAAATTTCAGAAAAAAACAAACTTTTTGATTTAATTAGTGCCGCAGGAAAAATAGATTTGGATTATGAAATGAAGATGATACGAAATTTTGATTACACAAGCGTTTCAAGAATCTCAGAAAAGATATCAGAATATTTTACCCAGTCAAAAAATGGGATAACCGAAATCCAAAATATGCTAAAAGGAGTTCTTAATGAAGGTTTTAATACAGCGGGTTAAACAGGCCTCAGTTACAATAGATAATAAATTATATTCATCAATTAAACAAGGAATCCTTGCTTTTGTAGGAATTGAAAAGGGGGATACTTTGGAACAAGTTCAAAAAGGTGCAAAAAAAATAGTAACTCTTAGAATTTTTCCAGATGAGAATGGTAAGATGAATAAATCACTTATAGATGTCACAGGGGAAATGCTTATTGTATCCCAATTTACACTCTGTGGTGATTGTAAGAAAGGTACCCGACCCAGTTTTGATAATTCCGCTCAAACCGACATCGCAAAAAATCTATATAAAAATTTTATAGATGAAGTATCTTTATATGGAATAAAAGTTCAAACTGGTCAATTCGGCGCAATGATGGATGTTGCACTGATAAACGATGGCCCAGTAACCTTTATGATTCAGGCCTGAATTACAGCTTCTTTTTGAGCGACTTCACTTGTAAGCAATTTGTATTTAGTAACTCCATTTAATAATACCGTTTTTACCTGCTCGATTGCGGTATCCCAACTGCCATTTTCAGCCTGTCTGAAGAGTTTGAGACTGTCATACCAATCACATCTGCCCGTATTATCGTGCCATCTCCAATTCATTTCATACGGAAGAATAACGAAACACGGGATGCCTAATGCACCGGCGAGATGTGCCAAAGAAGTATCATTACAAATAACTAAATCTAAATTCTTCAATGCTGCTGCAGTTTGGCCAAAATCTAAAAGATCTTTACCAATATCAGTTATATCATGTTTAGCCGATATCTTTTCTAAATCTTCTGAGCCCTCAAAAGTCTGGAAAGAATAGAACTTTGTACCTTCAGTCTCAAGCAGAGGAGAAAATGCTTCTGGTGGAATTACACGATCCTTGTCATAATACGTATTTCCCTGCCATTTAATACCTACTTTAAGGAACTTAGTATCAAAATATTTTGATTTATATTCATTTATCAAGTTAGAATCTGCGCACAAATAACCTTCTGGAGATTCAAAGACTCTATTCCCCTTTAAACCTAAAAGATATGGCAGGCTTAAAATCGGTGTATGAACGTCAAAATCCATATTGGATTCCGGAATGTAGCCGTCAATTAACTCATCTATACCGAGACCGCTTTGTTCAAATAAAGGAACAAGAGGTCTTTGTGGGTAAAACACAAGCTTCTTACATTTTTGTTTTAGGAGAGGTAAGTATCTTGAAAACATAATAACATCTCCATAGCCTGCTTCATAATATACAAGTATTGTTTTATCCTTGATATTTTCCCCTTTCCACAATTTCTCTTCCGTTGCCAAATTAGGATAGGATTTTGCCTGAGTAGCAATAGCAAGAGCCCTGCATTGTCTTTTTTCAAATAGTTTCAGCCCCTTATCATAATCCTTTGCTCTCATTAGAGCAATTGAATAAAAATATTCAGTATCGTCATCATGAGGTCTTAATTTGTTACAAATTCTCATTGCAGAAACAGCATTTTTACTTTGTCCTAATATTTCGTATAAATGCGCAAGATTAAACCATCCTTGATATGATGATGGATCAATTTTTAGTGCTTCTTCATAAGTTTGAATAGCTTTTTTATATTGATTCAGGTTTTTGTATGCAAGTGCAATATTAAATAGTAAAGAAAAGTTTTTAGGATACTTTTGTTTTATTTCACTTTCATAATAAATTATTTTTTCATATGAACAAGCCCTTATATAGGCCTGAAACAAAGTTTCATAAAAATATTCATTAGGCTTTATTTGAATAGCTTTTTCAGTCCACTCTATTGCTGCAAAAGTATCATTTTGTTGGAGCTTTAATACTCCAAGGAGGTTATATACCTCAGGATTCTCGGGATCAATATCTAACGCTTCCCTATATGCTGCTTCGGCTTCAGCCAGCCTTCCGCTCTGATGAAAATCAAACCCTTTATTAATAATTTCATTTATTGCAGTCATAGTATCCCTCCTATAACTTATTATAATTGTATATTAAATTTCTGATAATAGTGTATTTAAAGTATCTTTAATTCTACAACTCTGAGATTATTTTCCAAGAAATGGATGCTTTGTATGAGCTTCTTACCAACGGATCGATTTGATAATTCCTAAACCCGATTTTTTTAGCAAGGCTTCTTAATCCTTCAAATTCATCCGGTGTATAATATTTAGCAACTGATAAATGTGCTTTTGAGGGTTGAATATACTGTCCAATGGTGATTATATCCACACCTGCATTTTTCAAATCAAGAAGAGTTTTCTCGATATCATTTTCCCCCTCCCCCAAGCCTACCATCAAGCCGGATTTTGTGATAATATCGGAATTTTCTTTTATATATTTCAAAACTTCAAGAGACTGATTGTAATTACCCTGAGGTCTTGCCACCTTAAATAATCGCTCTGCAGTTTCTATATTGTGGTTAAATACATCTGGATGAGCTTTAATTATTATATCCAAGGATTCCTTTCTGCCCCTAAAATCAGGAGTAAGTATTTCAATCTTCGCATCACAAATATTCCTGATCTCTTTTATACAATTTGCAAAATGTTCGGCTCCGCCATCTTTCAGATCATCTCTTGTAACAGAAGTTATTACTGCATATTTTAACCCTAGAGCACTGACCGCTTCCGCAATATGCTGCGGCTCATTTATATCCAATGGTTGCGGTTTTTCTGTTTTAATATTACAGTATCTGCAATTTCGAGTACAAACATTTCCCATAATGAGAAAAGTTGCAGTGTTTCTTGAATAACACTCACTTTTATTCGGACATCTTGCGCCCTCACAAACTGTATTCAGACATTTGTTCTTAAGTATATGTCTTACCGTCTTTGTTTTTTCAGTATCAATTATAGGTCGTTTTAAATACTCCGGTAATCTTTGCATTACTCATAAACCTTTTCTTCGACAGCAAGCTGTAAATAAACCTTGACACAAAAACCACATTCTTCGTTGGAATAAATTCTTATTTCCCCATTCATTGCCTCTACCAGACCTTTAACGATGAATAATCCCAAGCCGGTTCCTCTCGTAGTTCTTGTTGTACCATCATCTATTCTTGTAAATTTATCAAAAAGCGTTTTTAGTTTTTCTCTTGGAATTATGTCGTAGTCATTCTTTACGCTTAATACCAATTCATTTTCTCTTAATTCATAGTCAACAATAACGGGACTTTCGCCCTTTGCGTATTTAATAGCATTCTCAATTAAATTAACAAAGACCTGTTCCAATCTGTCATTATCTGCCATTACATCAATATCGCAAACCACATTATTGACTATCTGTCTATGATTCTCATTTTTGACAAGCATAATTGCATTTTCTATAACTGAACTTACTAAAACAGGTTTTAAATCGAAGTTCAACCTCATACCGTCAATATCAGGTATGACAAGGATATCCTCTACCATTCTAGATAAGCGTTCTGACTGTTTTTTAATTATCTTCAGTGATTTTTGTTTTGTCTCTTCATCAATCTCAATATCTTGCCTTAGTAGCCTTGATGTATATCCCTGAATACTGGTTAAGGGAGTTCTGAATTCGTGGCTAACAGTATCTATCATATTTGAACGAAACTCATTTAATTGCTTAAGCTCCTTGTTTTTCTTGTTCAATTGGATATAGGATTTGTGAATTTGCGAAATCATCCTATTGAATTCATTTCCTAAAAATACAATCTCAAATGGCGTAAATATATTTGTAAGAAGGCGTATTCTTCGTCTATAATTACCTTTCGAAATTGCAATAATGGCTTTAAACAACTGACGAATATTTGTATAAAGATATGAAGTATAAAGTCCGACTACGAAGAATACTGCAAGAACGGTTAGTAATATAGATAGAATAATTTTATCTCTACTGTGCTCGATAAACTTTTTTGTAATATCTTCTGTTGTATTTACAATGATAATCACGTTGGGTGAAGTCTTTTTGTGATAGGCAAGAGGCTGATTCTTTATATCACCATATATTATGGTTTCGTCGTCTTCTAAGATCGTGGGCAACTGCTCTACACTGCTTTTGAATATATCTTCCTCATAATTTATTGATGCGATAAGATGTTTGTCCTCTCCATCCAGAACATATATTTGGCGCTTGTTTTGGTTGATTGTTTTAAATATTTTTTCCTTTAAATCATTAATATCCAGAACTGCAACAAGCAATCTGCCGTCAGCTAAATCTTTGGTATAAACAACAAAATTGTTATCTAATTTATAATTATCAAACTTTGAAATTTCACTTGGTTTTATAATATCAAGCACAGTGTAAAAAGACATGTTATTTATTATTGTGTTTAAATAATCCTCTGTCTTTTGTGGTGAATTATAATATTCCAATGTTTTACTAATCTGTGAAAGTTCATTATTTATTGAATTTTGGAATACATCAATTTCCTCGGAAACTATATTCGCAATGACAACCGCTGCTTCTCTGAGTTGCGAACGATTAGATTGCTGATTGATATTGTTTATAATAAGTCCGCTCACCGTCATCGGAATAATTACCGCAAAAAATATTACGATAATAATTTGTTCCGCTATTTTTAATCTTCTTTTACTAAAAAATTGTACCACTTTTTAATTCCTGATCTTAACTTTGCGGTTCTTACCACAATGAAATAACACTTCGATACTTACCCCTTACATTTACCCCTCCCCAAACGGTGTCAACTTGTACCCGACATTAGTTACCGTATGCAGGTATTTTGGATTCCTTGTGTCAAGTTCTATTTTGTTTCTTAAACCGCCAACATGCACACGAAGCATCCTGACATCATCATCACTTGAATATCCCCATACTTCTTCAAGCAATGTAGCCAATGTTACCGGCTTATTGAAATGTTGCATGAGACAATACAAAATCTCGAATTCTGTAGGTGTTAGTTTTACCTTTTTATTTAAAACAACTGTTTCTAATGTATCAGGTAAAATTTCAATTTCACCTACTTCAAGAATTTCGGAAGACATGGTTGGCTCTATTTGCGGTTGATTTCTTCTAAGTAAAACTCTTATCCTTAAAAGTACTTCTTGCACGTCAAAAGGTTTTACCAAATAATCATCCGCTCCACTGTCGAATCCGCTTGTTTTATCTCCGATTGTTCCTTTTGCGGTAAGCATAAGTATGGGAATATTAATCTTGGCCTGTCTTATATTTTTGCAAACCTCGAATCCGTTCATTCTTGGCATCATAACATCAAGAAGAATTAAATCGTATTTATTATTTAATGCTTTATTTAAACCTTCCATTCCGTCTTGCGCAGTATCAGTATAATATCCGCTTGATGAAATATCAAAATCGAGTAATTCTCTAATTTCAGGATCATCATCTACTATCAAAATTCTTTTTTTATCGACCATTTACACATACCTCTTTATAACGTTACTCTTGTCCTAAACTGCAAAACGGAAATGAACAATATCGCCGTCTTTAACAATATAGTCTTTTCCTTCCAACCTTGTAACGCCTTTATCTTTGCAAGCTGTATAAGATTTACACTCCACAAAATCTTTATAACTTGTAACCTCGGCCCTAATAAATCCTTTTTCAAAATCTGTGTGAATAACTCCCGCCGCTTGCGGTGCTTTAGTTCCTTCTGCGCAAGTCCAGGCACGTGTTTCTTTTTCTCCAGCAGTAATAAAAGTAATCAGATTCAATAATTTGTAGACTGTTTTAATCATTTTATCAATACCACTGTCTTCAACACCGAGTTCCTGCAAATATTCTTTTGCACCTTCTTCTCCCAAATCAACAAGTTCTTCTTCTATTCTTGCACATATTATTACTGTTTTTGCACCGTGGGTTTTAGCATATTCCTCTACGAGTTTCGTATAACCGTTACCATTTTTTAAATCAAATTCCGAAACATTCGCGCAGTAAATAACAGGTTTTACGGACATAAGATTAAGAGGTTTTATTACCGCTATTTCATCCTCGTTAAAATGGTCATTCAGATTAATAAAAGTTCCTGCGCTTAAAAGCTCAGACAACCTATTCAGTGCTCCTTCTTCAAGTTTCGCGGCCTTATCACCACCTTTTGCCTGTTTGGTAATTCTTGCGATTCTTCTTTCTATTGAAGCCAAATCCGCCAGAGCAAGCTCAGTATTTATAGTTTCAATATCACTTATAGGATCGACTTTCCCTGATACATGAATTGTATTTTCATCATCAAAACATCTTACGACCTGGATAATTGCATCAACCTCTCTTATATTATGCAGAAATTGGTTTCCCAAGCCTTCACCCTGACTTGCCCCCTTAACAAGACCCGCAATATCAACAAATTCAATAACTGTAGGTATAACTTCTTTAGATTTACATAAATCCGCAAGAACCTGTAACCTCTCATCTGGTACGGTTACAATACCTACATTCGGTTCAATTGTACAAAACGGATAATTAGCACTCTGTGCGTTCTTTGTTGCAGTAAGTGCGTTAAATAATGTTGATTTTCCTACGTTCGGTAACCCTACAATCCCTGCTCTTAACATTTATAAAATACCTTTCATTACAAGATTATTATCTATAATTCTAGCATAAAAGTATAGAAATTAAGAAAGGTAAAATACAAGAACAATTCGTTTCATCAATGTCTTTATAACTTGGATTTATGTATCTCTATATAGTTTCTTTTCTTTTTTTTGCCAATTTTTTTTCTTTTTTTGCTAACTTCTTTTCATTCTTTGCTAATCTTTTTTCATTTTTCAGGCATATTTTGGAATTAATTTTTTCGGCTTTTTCTTTATTTATTGAATTGAGCTTCAGTTCATCACCTTCCGCAAGTTCAATCGGCTTACCTTTTAACCAAAACCAAAAAATTGAATTATCATACGCTTCCATAACACCGGATCTAAACCAGTTCGGATTTTTTTTCCTTATAATGGCGCCCTTTGTAAAGAAATAGGCAATGTCAACAGGCGCAAATATAATAAAACAGGAGCCTACTATTGATGCAGCTTGTGTCAGCACAATTTCTGTCCCTAAAATACCCGCTTCTTTTTTATCCAAAGCTTCATATTTTCTCGCGATGAAATATATCTCTTTATCTGCAAGATCAATTATTTTTTCATCGGTAAGATAGTAACTCAACAAGTTACATATAAAAAATCCGCTTTTATGCCATCTTCTTTCTTTCTGAAATTCATGTACTTTTGCACTTACAATAGCACCGGCGGGGATTTCTAACTCATTACTAACCTTCACCGTATCATTTACCATAAATTCTACGACATCAGGCTTATCACCATCAGTATGAAATTCTGTCTGCATGCCTGCATAGAACTTCACTTTTTCGGCAGCAACTGTTACATTGCAACTTAAAAGAAATATTATAAGCATAAAAGAAAAAAATTTCTTCAAAACACTAAGCTCCTCATATCTAGAACAAACGGCATACACAAATTATACCGCAAATTATAATAAAATTTTGTAAAAGAGTAAACAACCTATAAGTCTCGTATTTTACAAACCTACCAATAAGAAATGGAACTACAGCCAATATAAACATAATGGACTTATAAATTCCTGTTAGCAAAAAGCATAGAACTAATGCATTCAAAATATACAAAAAAAGCACTATCGTAACTGATGAAACATAGTCGGAAGAGACAATAGGCTTCATACCATTTGTTATACCTTTGTAGAGCAGGGTCATTTGCACAACAAGTATTAAAGACAAAATTATGAAAGAGATTTCCATAATACTTATATACATACCAAATTTTCCTCTATATTTGAAATATTTAAGTGAGAGTCCAAAAATTCAACAGATTTTTTGAATACAAACTCTTTTTCATTATCGTACAAAACCATATGATAGCTATCATAGAGGATTATGTATTCCTTATCCTGTGATGATACATTATCATAAACTATTTGAGCAGATTTGATACTGGTCAAATCATCCTCTTTAGAATGAATTATCAATATTGGAACTTGAACCTTTTTAAGCCTTTTCCTCACAAAAGCAGACAATTTTAATAATTCGTAAAAACCGGTCATCGGGAAATCATTCATACCGACTTCGCCCTTCTCAAGAATCTTCTTAATTGCACTTCTGGTTTTTAAATTTTTTACCCCATGCGGATCGCATTCCGGATAATTATAATAAAATCTAAGAATTGTAGACAGTGCCAGCGGCATAAAACATTTATACCAAGGCAACCTCCAACCATCAAGATACAGAGTGGTAGAAAGTGAAATCACCCCGCCTACCTCATCAGGATATTTTTCTGCCACTGCAATTGCCAGTACAGCACCAAGGCACAAACCTGAAATATAAACTTTTTCATATGTTGCTTTAAGTTCCACGAATTTTTTATACGCAAATTCAAGCCAGTCTTCATATTTTACAGTATATATTTCTTCAAATTTTTCACCATGCCCGGGCAGGCATTGTGCAAAAACATCATAACCATTGTTGTACAGAAATTGACCGTACTTTTTTAATTCAAACGGACTGCCTGTTAATCCATGAAACAGTAATACTGCTCCTTTTGACTTATTATTTACTTTCTCATGTTTCAATATAAAATCTAACGGCATTGTATACATCCCTTAACAACACTCTAATGCTAGCACAGTAATCGTGCTGTATCAACCTAACATAATAGCGTACTTAAAGTTCAATATGTAAAACTGTCATTCCAACCGGAATTTACATTGATAAATGTATAGCGTGATTTTTTCTGCAGCTCTTTTTCTTTTTCAATCTCATTTATCAGGTACTCACCCAGATTGGAATTCCTTTTTATTTCGTTATAACTGTTCATTGGTCTTAAAAACTCGTTAGATATCAAAAGATTTGTAACAATTTGTTCATTCGTAAGTTCTGCTGTCAATTTCATACCTCTTTAAGCCTGTTACTATAATTTAACATAAATAAAAAATTTTACCATTTATTTTGTTTGTGATACATTCATAATACAGTACGTGAGTATGTGCATCTGGCAAGGGAAAATATTCTCCCTTACAAGATTAATACTTGAAAATTGGGCGTTTGGCGCAGTTGACTCTGCCGAACAAAAGGTGACTAAATGTCACGTTTTGTGAGAGGTAGCACTTGAACGAAAACGACTCAAGATAAATAAGAATATTGAAAATTGAATAATAACTGTGGGCGTTTGGCGCAGTTGACTCTGCCGAACAAAAGGTGACTAAATGTCACGTTTTGTGAGAGGTAGCACTTGAACGAAAACGACCCAATATAAATAAGAATATTGAAAATTGAATAATAACCGTGGGCGTTTGGCGCAGTTGACTCTGCCGAACAAAAGGTGACTAAATGTCACGTTTTGTGAGAGGTAGCACTTGAACGAAAACAACACAAGATAAATAAGAATATTGAAAATTGAATAATAACCGTGGGCGTTTGGCGCAGTTGGTAGCGCACTTGAACGACATTCAAGGGGTCACAGGTTCAAGTCCTGTAACGCCCACCATTTTAAGTGGTTTTAGGGGAACATCTTTTATATTTCGCATCTTGTGCAAGAATAAAATTCATCATTTTGGTATCAAAATTTTCTTCAAATCTGTTACCATTTTGATAGTATTTATTAAATTCTTCTTCATATCGGCTTCCGGCTTTATATGCAGGTGCATTGATACGTGGAATCGAAGTATATCGTTTTTCTGCCATGGTTTCATCAAATAGCCAGCGATATGTTTCTTGTGGGAAATTACATATACCGGTCCAAGCTGATACAATATCTGCTATATCTCTAAATACGACTTTTTCCCCGCTTTCAATGCCTATTTCCGGTAATCCAAGAAGTTTCAAAAAATTACTCCATGTACCACCGCTAAATTTATAATCTGTAATGACAATAGTTTTTTTTGTTGTCCGTGCTAAATCTGCAGTCAAACCTATGCTGTCTAAATATTTTTTATAAGCTTGTACAAAAGCAGGTGAAAATTCAGTATGTCTTGAACTTATATTTGATATCGGGCAATATTTAACATCCTCTCCTTGAAATTCGAGATATTTAGCAAGAAAAGCCGGCGAACGACCTATAGCTACCAATATAAATCCATTCGGATATTTTCTGTGTATGCCATCTGAAAAGAGTTTTGCAAACCACCTTATAGTGCCTATACTATGGTAATAGTCATCCTTAAAAAAACTTTGATAATCCACTAGCGTAAACAAATCATTTTGCGATAAACTTTTATACTCCTTCGGTCCGAAAACAATGCTACGATTAAAAATTTCTTCGGCAGCTTTTTTAAGCTGCATCTCATCCGGACGAGCGGTAAAAGAAATTTGATCAGTGTTTTTTTGATGAACATCCGTAAAATGTTTGCAAGAAAACCTATTTTGAACAGGATATTGAAAACCTCCTTGGTTTCGTTGGTTATTAAAATACCTTTGCTTATTTCTATTCGGCAATATTTGATAATTACTTGTAATTTGCATAATATTCTTACTTCTTTTAGAAATACAAAACACGTAAATATTTTTTTTTGCTAATATATCTATGCGCTAAGTGACAAAAGAACAATCGTTGTAATAACTAACACAGTAACTGTGAATACTATAAGCAAATTAATTGCCGGATGAAAACCTGCCTGCGCTTCTTCTTCAAGTTCAAGGCGTTTTAAAATGGATTTTGTATAATCTTGTTTTGCTTCGGCTTTTGTCCGTTTATAAGAATCACTCATTAATCGCCTGATATTGTAACTATCTTCTAACTCTTTTCTCGCCTGCTTGTTAGTAATTGCATATTTTTTAATTTTTATATTTTCATCACTTGGAAGTTCATTATCTATATATTCTGAAAGCTTTGAGCTAAATATATTTTCATGAACACTTGTTTTATAATCATCATCAAAACCATTCACAATACCCGTACCAGAGAAACTCCCGATTTCTGCAAACATCGATTTTATGACTTCAAATTTCGATCTGCAAGATTCACATTCATCAAGATGCTCCTCAAATTGCTTTTTTAAACAAGAACTAAGCTCATTTTCCAAGTAAAAAGATACTAATATATCCATCTGGCTGCATGTAAGTTTCATAATCATTTCTCCTTTATAAAAAATCTGCTAAAGCTGTTCGCAATCGTAGCCTTGCACGTGAAATTCTGGATTTTACAGTTCCTATAGTAGTATTTGTGACTTTGGAAATATCTTCATAACTTAAACCTTCATATTCGCGTAAAATAATTGAAATCCTTAAGTTTTTAGGAAGTGTCATAAGTGCTGTTTTTACAAAATTTTCTATCTCGGAAAAAATACACTTTTCACCCGGTTCACACCCTGACAAATCCTGAATCTCATTCAATTGCTTTTCATCAAGATCTACATAATTATTATGATTCTTCTTTGTATAGTCATAGAATGTATTCGATACAATCCTATTTAACCATTGCCGGAATTTTGCTGGTTCTTTGAGTGAATTAATGTTTTTAGCCATCTTAACCAGTACTTCCTGTGTTAAGTCTGCAACATCTTCTCTTTTTAAGGTCAGGTGCGAAAATATTGCATATATATGCTTTTGCTCCCTGCGAATTAATGATTCTATAGCCTTAATATCATTGTTTTGGGCAAGTAAAATTATATTTGTCAGACTCTCTTTTTTATAATCACAATTCGGCATAACCAATATTTGAATAAAATATCGTTTTTTTATATTGGATACGTGAATTAGGCAAATGTATTATTTTACATAAATGCAAATTCCTCAAAAAGAAAACAGGTCGGTTACACCCCTTCCTGTTAAGATTTTACACTAGCCGAAATATAAATAGCATCTTAATTATACAATAAGCAAAATAAAAACACAAATGATGAAAAAAGTTGGAGTTGTATATTTCCCCCTAAATGCACATAAAGACTTAAGGGCATGTTAATTTTTAATATTTACAAAATGTTACTCAAAATTGTTAAGTTATGTAACATTTATATAAAAAATATATAAAAATAGTCAATTTTTGTTACATAATTTACTTTATATATTTAAGAGGTAAAACATGCAAAGTTACAGTTATACAGGAATAGTATCAAAAGCTGAAACAGAAGCGCTAAAAGAGCTTATTTTTAACCGAGCAAGACAAAGAGCAGAAGCGTTAGCCAAAGATGCTCAGACCCAATACACAAGTTCTTTTAGAGAAGAACTTATGGATATTGCCAGAAGTTCCTTTAAAGCTCCGGGAAATCCTTTCACTGAAAAAAACGAATCGGTCAAGAATGAACCTGTTGTAAAAGGTAAAGAAGCAGCTGGCGCAATTGGTTTTAAACAAAAAACTAACGAAGAAAATATAAAAGAAATAATCAAATTCAGAAACGAGAATGCTAGACAATCCGCTGCTCAAGGTGAAATATCCGGTGTTATGTACCAGGCAGGAACAGAATTCGAAAATTCGCAAAAATTCATGGGTGCTTTAGAATTTCTAAACTCACAAGCAGGAATTTACATGGCAAGTCAAAAAAAGGCAAGATTTGATACAATTGCATAATTACAGTATTAAAATAAAGAAAAAAAGTGCCCGATATCGGGCACTTTTTAACTTCAAAGTATTGACTTACTAGATCAAGTTTAATGCAATACTTGGAGTCTGGTTAGCCGTTGACAACAATGTGGCTGCTGCTTGTTGAAGAATCTGTGCTTGAATAAAGTTTGAAGATTCTTTAGAAATATCAGCATCACGTAATGTAGAAAGTGAAGAAGTGATATTTTCAGATTGAACTGCAATTGACTCAATAGCAGAATCAATCCTATTCTGTGCTGCACCTAATGTTGTTGTTCTGTTTGATATTGTTTTAATAACATTATCAATTGTGTTTAACATATCTGATGCAGAAGTACCGCCATTAAGACCTGCACATTTTTCTGCAACTGTTGCTTTTGCTTCGCCAAACAATGTTTGAATATTTGCATTTGCGAATAATGAACTGTCAAGTTCAATCTGGCTGTCAGTGCTGGAATATAAACCTACTTGAAGGTTAATAGCTTCTGTAATTGTACCGTTCATCATCTTTCTGCCGTTGTATTCGCAATTTGCAGTAATACGGTCAACTTCATCAAGTCTTGCTGTGATTTCTGATTTAATTGCATTTAATGAAGCTGTACCATAAGTTCCGTTTGCTGCTTGTTCTGTCAAATCTCTTACACGTTGTAAGTGTGTTGAAATTAATGAATAATGATCTTCAAGAGTAGACATCATA